>Ga0210001_100001_pt1 | contig 43308 bp, 32 predicted proteins | sample Antgeofumaro1A2E_FD_188085 | JGI IMG/M metagenome (GOLD analysis project Ga0210001, IMG submission 188085) | Geothermal fumarole subsurface microbial communities from Mt. Erebus, Antarctica - 1A2E (SPAdes) (version 2) | ecosystem: Environmental > Terrestrial > Volcanic > Fumaroles | place: Mt....
CCCGTGATGAAGAGTCGGTCGGCAACACCCAACTCTCTCGCTCGCCGTTCCAACTCGCCCCGTAGCGGTCCATCGCCGACCCACACCATGTGAAACTCAAGACCCTTCGCCAATCTCGGCTTCGCATTGGGTTTCGGAAGTTGGCGGCGGTTTGTTTGCCGCCGCAGCGGGCATTTTATGGCTTACGGGTTTTGACTTATCATCGCGTTCGTCCCGATGCCGATGACCCGCGCAGTGTCACGCCCATCCGCTTCCGCGAACACTTGAGCCTCCTGAAAGACGGGTGGCGGGTCGTGAGTTTGGAGGAAGTGCTGCAAGCGTTAGACGGAGGGGCACCGCTGCCAGAGAGGGCAGTGCTCATCACCTTTGATGACGGCTACGCTGACCTTTACGATTACGCCCTCCCGCTCCTTGCTGAATTTGGGATGAGCGCGGTTGTGTTCATGCTGGCGCGGTATGTGGGGAAGGTGGGTAAAACCTACAGCGAGGCGAATTACCCTCCAGCGCCTTTTTTGAGGGCATCTCAGTTGCGGGAGATGCAAGCAGCCGGCATTGAAATCGGCTCGCACGGGCTCTGGCATATCCCCCTCTCTCACTTGCCCCAAAAGGAAGCGGAGAAAGAGGTGTTTCTGTCACGGCAAATTTTGAGCGAGTTGCTGGGGCGACCGGTGCGGTCGTTCTCTTACCCGTGGGGGCGAGCAGGCGATTTCACCGACGAGCATGTGGCAATGGTAGCGCAAGCGGGCTACGACATTGCCTTCACTATGCTGCACGGCTTTAATGCTTTCCCCCTTGACCGTTTCCGCATGCGCCGCTGCCATGTCTATCCGTTTGATGATGGGCAGTTGTTCCAAGCCATTTTGGAAGGGAGGTTTGACCGATGGTGCCTCAAGAACTCCGCCCTATGGCAACTGCCGAAATGCTGGTGGAGGCGGTGGAAGTCCCTCATGAGGGACGGCGCTGGCAAAAACTCTTGAAGGTTTTGCGCTGGACTTTCTCGTGGACGATGCTCCAGTGCCTCATCCGATGGTGGGGCTACTATGTCCACGAGCATGTCTCGCAGATAGCGCACATCAAGAAGGGGCGGAAGGTTTGGATTCACCCGACCGCCTCTTTCCGAAACGGACAAAACATCGTCATCGGCGATTACTCTCATGTCAACCGTAACTGTGTCCTGTGGGCAGGACCCAATAGCCGCATCATCCTTGGTCGCTATGTGCTGATGGGACCTGGCGTCCGCATTCACGCCACCAACCACACCTTTGACCGAACGGACATGCCCATGATGTTGCAACCCTTGCGGGAAGCCGATGTGGTCATTGAGGACGATGTGTGGTTGGGGGCGAATGTGATCGTGACAGCAGGGGTGCGAATTGGGCGCGGCGCGATCGTGGCGGCCGGCGCCGTCGTCACCAAAGATGTGCCGCCCTACACCATTGTCGGGGGCATCCCCGCCAAGCCGTTAAAGTCGCGCATCCCACAGGACGAGGGAGGGGAGAGCCGATGAAGGTTGAACGCTCTTCCGATACGGAGCTGTTCGTCAAGCCGTCCCCTGAGCAGGATTCCCGCCCTTTGAGGGTGCTCCATGTCATCACCCGCATGATTATCGGCGGGGCTGAGTGGAACACCTTCTACACCGTCCAATACCTTAACCGCCAACGCTACACCCCGCTGCTTCTGACGGGGCCAGAGACAGGTTCCGAAGGCAGTTTGATTGAGGCGACAGAGGCGATGGGCGTTCCTGTCCATCTTGTGCCCGACCTCATTCGCGAAATTGACCCAAAGCGAGACTTTAAGGCATTGGTGCAGCTAATGCGTTTGTATCGGCAACTGGAAGTGGACATCGTGCACACCCACACGTCCAAAGCGGGCATCTTGGGTCGGCTGGCGGGACGGTTGGCGAGAGTGCCCGTCATCATCCACACCGTTCACGGCTTCGCCTTCCAAGCCAACATCCCTCGCTGGCAAAAACGCCTTTACATCCTTCTGGAGCGAATGGCGGGGCGATGGTCAGATGCTCTCATCTTCATCTCCCGACCGTTGATGGTGGAAGCAGGTAAGTTAGGCATCGGCGACCCCCGCACTTACCACTACATCCCCAGCGGGATTGACTTGCGGGCATTCCAAAACGGTAGCAACAACGGGAACCGACTTGTTCGCCGCCAACAGTTAGGGCTTCAAGAGCATGTGCCTGTCATCGGCACAATCAGTCGGCTGGTCAGGGACAAAGGGTTGGAATTGCTCTTGGAAGCAGCCGCGCGCTTGAAAGCGAAGGGTCTTGAGTTTCACATGGTGTGGGTCGGCGATGGACCGCTACGGGGCGAGTTGGAACGGCGAGCGAGAGAGTTGGGTGTTGCCGACCGACTCTTCATCACGGGTATGTGCACCGATGTGCCCGAATGGATCAGTTGCTTTGACCTGTTCGTGTTGCCCACCTTGTGGGAAGGGATGGGGCGCGTTTTTCTGGAAGCGCAGGCAGCGGGTGTGCCCGTCATCGGCTCTTGCGTCGGCGGTGTCCCCGATGTGGTCTTGGACGGGAAAACAGGCATCCTCATTCCACCCGGCAATGTGGACACCTTGACAGAAGCGGTGGAAAAGTTGCTTACTCAAGATGAATTGCGCCGGCGAATGGGGCGAGAGGCTGTAAAGTTCGCCGCCGAAGAACGCTTCCAAGTGGAGTTCATGGTCCGCAAGATTGAGGAAGTCTACGAGCAAACATGGCAGCGCCTTATAGGGAGGCAGTAAGGGACGGGATGGATCCCATTTTTTCGCTGTCGGAGCGCAAAAGGCGTAAGCCGCAATTGTGACGGAGGTGGTGCTCATGCACGGTATCTGCTGGATTTTGCGGATGTGTCAGTGGGAACTCCCCCGCGAATTCGTCCTGCGGGTGGAAGGGACTTACTGGTGGTGCTTCCTCTCCGAGGACGGCTCCGTTCGGTTGGTCAGCCTCCGAAGTCTCATCGGCACGGAGAACTTGCCCATCGTTGAACTCGCCGACCTGCAAAAGCGCGTCAAGCAACTGCTAGGCATCATTGGGTAGCAAAAGCACAGGGAGGGGACAAACGTTCGCCCTTGCCTTTTACCTTCTCTGCCGACAAAATGCCACTGATGAAAGGGTTGGGCTCCTGCCCGACCCAAAAATCGGCTCGTAAAAGCGCCGTCAGGTGCGAACCTAAGGGTGTGGTGGGACATAAACGCTCCACTTTATAGAGTGGCGCAACTGTCTTCGTTTGCGTTCGTTGTGGGACGAGTTGCCTTCAATGGAGGTAGCGACAGTGAAAGCAATTCCTCAAAGCGACAACTTGGCGAGAGCGGGAACAATGGCGCAACCCTCACCGATTGCGTGGCTTCTCCCAACGGGGTTGCTGCTTGCCGCTTTTGCGGTCATCTTTCATCCGCTTTCCGTCACGCTCCTTGCCATCCCCTTGAGCGGATCCACCAACGAAAGTTTGGGCATCTTTGCCCTGCTGTTATCGGGCTGGTTGATTTGGAGGGAGAAAGAGAACCTGAAAGCCCTTTTCGCATGTCCCGAAGGGTGGGGATGGCTTGTGTTCCTGTTGGGGATTCTGGTGGCGTTGGCGGGTTATCGGGTCGTGATGCGGTTTGCCCTTGGGATCGCTTTGGTGCTCATGGCAGCGGGCATCGTTTGGGCGCTTTGGGGACGGGCATGGGTGCGCCATCTTTGGTTCCCCCTGCTGCTTCTCGTCGCCGTCGTCCCGTTGCCTTTGGATTTGGTGGGTGCGATCGCCTTCCGTATGCAAACCATAGTCGCCCGCTATTCCGCCTTCCTTGCTGGTCTTCTTGGTGTGTCGGTGGAGCGGGTCGGCGTTACCCTGTATGTGCCCGGACATGTCATCCAAGTCAACGAAGCCTGTTCAGGTTGGCATTCCTTTTCCGCAGCCTTCTGGCTTTTCCTGCTGGTGCTTTACTGGCAACGACCGCCCCGCTGGTGGCAATGGCTGTGGGTGGTGCCGATGCTTTTGCCCCTTGCCATCATCGCCAATATCTTCCGCGTCACGACCGTCGTCGTCAGCAGCGCCAACGGGTTTGACTTGCTCCTGAAATCGCCCTGGCACGAACTGGTGGGCTTGGGTTACTTCCTGTTGCTCGTGTGGCTGTTGTTGCGATATGCGGTCAAGTGGCAAAGCGAAAGGACGGGCACTATCGTTTGCTCCAGCGAAGCCCTGAAAGCCTTCCCGCTCCCGTCACTTGCTCGGTTGTGGCAGTTGACGGGAATAGCGTGGCTGGGAGCGGGACTGATGCTCTGGTCGGGATGGCAAGTCCAACGGAACATTGCCCACTTCAAGCCTCCCGAAGTGCCGACCCAATTGGGCGAATGGAAGCGAGCGGATTTGTCGGTGGAAGGATTGGAGGACGGTTATTGGTTCGCCCAAGCTCGCTACGAAGCGCCCAAGCGACCGCCTTTGCACGCTTACCTGCACATTCCTGTTGCCCCCCAACATCGCCCGAAGCGGTTGTTAAACCTTTGGCTGGGGCAAGGCTACGAGGTAGCAGCATCGGAGACCGTCCAACTTGCATTGCCGCATCGGCGCGTCCCTGCCCAAGTGGTGAAGTTTGTCAAGGGGTTTGGGCAAGTCTTCCTGGCGGTGACCTACCTCCATCCCGAAAAAGCCGCGACCTCGCCCGTCGCTGCTCGCTGGCACCGAATGCAGGAGCAATTGATTAGGGGCATCAGCCGTCCATGGCTCGCCCTCGGCATCGTGAGCGCCGACCGCGAAATCGCCCTGAACACCTTGCGCACCCTCGCCGCCCTCATGGACGAATGGTTGCAGCAGCAATGAGCATCAAAGGGCAGAGGACAAGGGGAGAAGGGTAGGAGCTCCGTCAGGCTTCAGCCTTAGGCTGAAGTGTGGGGAGTGTCAAGATATGGAAGGGCGTTGTCGGTTGTGCTATAGTGAGCGCAACCCGATGGCAAAGTGAGGTGAGCAAGATGCAAGATGGGGGAATCCGACGACGGCAATTCTGTCGGCTGGCAGGGGCAATCGCCATCGCTCTCTTGACAACTTCCCCACTCCTCGCCGCACCGTTTCAAGGAGGTCAAATCTTCGTCGCTTATGATGCGAACAAAATCGGCGTGTTCGCCGACACCGTTTCGCTGGCAGGCACAAAAGTGATGGATGTCTCTGTGTCGCCCAGCATTTTCACCACGAGAACATTTCTCACCGGCGGCGGTGGCGTCGCCTTGGACGAGTTCGGCAACTTGTATGTGACGGTGAACGACTTTGAGAGGACCGGGAGACGAGGTGTCGTCAAGTTTAATCGTGACGGCTCAATTGCATGGAAGACGGATAGTGGCGGCATGCTGGACTACCGAGGGTTAGTTGCCAGTGCAACTTTAGACCGAGTGTTTGTGGCAACTGAGGGAGGGACAGGTCAAAATGGCATTCATGTCTATCGTGCCAGCGATGGAGAAAGGCTATCCAGATCCGACTTCGGTGGCACCTTAGCCTTCCGTGATTTAGCGTTTGACAAGGACGGTAACCTGTATGGGCTCCGACAAGCCGCAGGCGGTCAGTTAGTTGTGCGTCGTTGGGCAGCGGGCAATTTCACGGGCACAGGCACCGTCGTTTTTGTGGCTTCTACCTTAAGCAATAGTGACCCTCGGGCACTTGTGGTGGACGAAGATGGCAACATTTACATTGCGTTGAATTCACCTCGTGTCGTGATAAAAGTGCGCCCTGACCCTGTAGGTGGAACGGGCGAGACTTCCGGCATCGGCACCGTTTTAGCAACCTACTCAACCCCAGCAGGCACGGGCACGCTGATTGGCTTGGATTACGACCCTGGTGTCCAGCGGTTGTTCGCCAGCCACACGGCAACAGGCATCGGTCAGATTTTGTGGATTGGAAGGGACGCACCTTCCGGCTCAACAATGGCGGCTTTCGGTCCGAACAACCTTAGCGGGGTTCGCTGGCTTGCCGTTTATCCGACGCCAGAGTTAGAGACGGCAGGGTTGATGGTGGCGGGGTTGGGTTGGTGGGTCTGGCGCTTCCGGCGCCGCCGCTTTTCCTAACCCTTCCCCTACACCCTTTGCCCTCTGTCCTTCGCCCTAACGGAGGTCTGACCAATGCAGCGATGGCGGACAATTGGGACGAGGATAACTTGGTGGCTTCAGCGCGGGTTGGTTGGGCTTATTCTGGCGTGGCAATGGGCGCAAGCCCGCACTGCCATTTGGCTGTGGGCGCTCTTTGGCGTCTTGCTTGTCGGCGCTGGGGCGGGAAGCGCCCTTTGGATGTTCCGACGGCAAATCGGAACTCTCTTAGACCCTGACACCGTTGACTTCTTGCAGGTCGCCGCTAATGTGGCGGCAGGAAAGGGCTTGACAACTTTCGTCTTGCGCCCCATTGGGTTGACCCCTCATTTTTCTGTTGCACCCGTTCCTGACCTTTACCATCCGCCTTTGCCCACCATCCTTTGGGGGGCGGTTTTCGCTTTGTTGGGGCGCCCTGATGACCGAATTGCCGTGCTTCTTTCCGGAACGCTTATCGGCTTGTCCGCAGCGGGACTGTTCTTCATGACAGCACGCTTGGTCAACCGTTGGGCAGCCTTAGTGGCTGTTGCCCTGTTCCTCACCGCTCCCCTCACTTTAGGCGTTGGGGGGAGCGCCCAGCCGATTGCGTTGGCGTCTGCCTTGTTCGTGCTTTGGCTCATCCTGCTCACCCAAAAAGCCGTATGGGACAAGCGATTTGCCCTCTTGACAGGAATTTCACTTGGTTTGGCGGGTTTGTCCAGCGGGCTCACTTTGGTGGCGGCACCTGTTGCCCTTTGCAGCCGCCGGTGGATTTCGTGGCGCGAGCGCTTGTGGTTCCTTGCCGCACTGGTGCTCGTCCTTCTGCCCTTCGGCATCCGCAACGAGCGGCTCACCGGCATCCCCTTGACGCCCTGGAAGGCATATGCGTTCTTGTGGGACACGCCTCTCTTTCCCGGCGACAGCATCCTTCGTCACGCCTTCTCCTCACGCCCTTCACCCCTTACCCTCAGCCTCCAACATGCCGGCGTTATCGTCCGAAAAGGGATTGCCAACATGCGGCGATTGCCCCGAGGAGGAAGCGGGTTTGGTTGGCTCGTGATTTTGGGTGCTTTGACCGCCCCGATTTGGTGGCGGCGATGGAGAGGCTCCTTGCTGCGGATGGTCACCGCCGTCACGCTGGTTACGAGCATGGGCTGCCTTGCCCTCCTCCCCTCACGCGCCCGGCAGCGGAAGCGCTGTTTTTCCTGCTCCCGCCCCTGTGCTTGCTTGCCAGTGCCAATTTAGCCACATGGGCGGAACTCTTCTTGACAACGCGGTGGTGGCAGTGGCTCACCCAACCGTTGCTCCGCCGCCCTTACTGGATGTGGGCGATGGGACGGAGGCTAATAGCGGCACTCTTGGGCACAGCCCTAATGGCGGGGCAGGGGATGACAGGCTTTGTGTTCATGAAGCGGTGGGTGCCCCTCCGTTGGGACCCCGCCCAGCAAGCCTTGCCATTGGCGCAAGGACTGACGACGGCGTATAAGGGCGAAACCTTGTTGGCATCGGACGAGCCGCGCTTACTGGCGCGCTATTGGAAACGCCCGATTTTGTGGCTGCCGTGCCATCGGCAGGATTGGGAGCGGTTGAAACTGGTCGGTAAGGTCACCCACATCTGGCTCAGCCCCACCGCCCTCCTGCAACTGGGGGGCGATGCCAATACGCTGCTTCGGCGCACCGTCTTGACGGGGTTGCCCTTCCTTGACCGCTACTACCCAACTGTCGTGCGGGCACCGCGCTTCCTATTGCCCACTCCCTTTTTGGTCGTCGGTCCGCCGGCGGACAATCGCCCCCCCCGAGACAAAACGCTGGAGGAAATGCCCCTTGACAAATTATTGAAACAGGCGGAAGAACTTCAGCGGCGGAAGGAGTATGCGCAAGCGGAGCGGCTGTTGCTGGTGGCGCTTCGGCGTCAACCATCGGCTCAGGTTTTCTGGCAGTTGGGCAACTTGTGGTTGGAGTGGGAGCGTTACCCTTTGGCGTTGCAAGCCTTCCAAGCGATGCTGGGCGAATTGCCGGGCAACTTCGGTGCTGCCAACAACTTGGCGTGGACTTACCTGCAACTTTACGAGCAATTGAGCCGACTGCCGAACCCGCCCCCGTTTTTGGGCATTTTGCTGGCGTCGGCGGAACGGTGGGCGGAGCACGCGGTAGCCGCTTGCCCCAACGACCCACACATTCGCGCCCAAGTTTTGGACACAGCGGGTTGGGTGGACTTCCTGCAAGGGCGAACGAAGGCGGGGCGAGGGCAAGACCGATGGCGGTTGCGCCGCGCCCTTAAGCGCTTGGAGGAAGCCTACCGCCTGCTCAAAGACAATGACCTCATCCGCCACCATCTCGCTACCCTCTACACCGAATTGGGAATGACCCAAAAAGCCGAACAATTGCTGTCCGCAAGGTAACGGGTCCTCGGAGGTAGCGGCTGCGGCATCAAGCCACTTGCCACTCCGACACCCAGAACTTCCACCATGCTCCCACTGACAACTTGTCGCCTTTCCGTTTCACAGTCATCCTATGCCCTTTGCCCTACGCCCTTTGCCGAACGCTGAAGGAGGTGGGAATACCGAGCATGCAGAAAGTGGACATCTTGAAGCGGTGTCTGGAACTGGCTCGTCGGTGGCGTTGCCCGCCCCATTGGCAGCCGAAGGATTGGCGGGAAGAACTGACAGCCGTCGCTTGGGCTGCCCTGTGGGAGGGGTTGTGCAACGACATCTGCTCGGAATCGGAACTGCAGCGGTTCGTCGTTGCCGCCCTTATGCGCCGCTACCGCGAGGAATGGAACTTTGGTATCCGCTGGGTCCAACCGACAGAAGAAGACGGCGATGAGGGCGAACCGGGATGGGACTTGTGGGAGTGGGCAAGCACCGAAAGCGAGAAAGTGGAAGACGAGGTCAACTGGTCAGCCATCCTCATCCGCCAAGCGCTCACCCAACTTCCCGAAGAAGACCGCTACCTGATAGAGCGCCGATTCTGGGACGGAGCCACCGAGCGAGAGATAGCCAATGAGTTAGGTATCAGCCAACCTGCCGTCCATAAACGGCTTAAACGTATCTTGGAGCGCATGCGGACCCTTTTGCAACCCTTCGGCCACAGCCCCCCTTAGCCGTCCGGTTAGAATGTCATAGTTCGTGGTTGATGCCCTACCTACCGAAGTCAAAGAGGTTATCATTTGCCGTGCCTGCGCGTAATAACTAAGTAGCGGGACGAAGTAGTCGTCTCCGCCAAGTCAGGAAAAGGAGGTTGTTCAACATGATGGAGCAGTTTTGCCGATTGCGATGGGCGTTCGTTTGCCTCTTCACCGGGGTGATAGTAGGATCTGCTATGAGCGGTCCTCTCCTCCCACCTCTCCCCAATACTCCAAGCACTCCGGGCGTCGCAGGAGAGTCTAAATTGGCAAACGTTTCAGTGGCTGGTGACTTCATCCGAGTGGATTGGATCGTTCAGGACGCAGCACCTTTCGGTTTCCAAGGTGCCTTCGCTTACCTCTACCAAATTGAGAACACAACAACCACGCCCGAGGGAATTTTTAGCTTCAATGTCGCTTTCAGTGTTTCTGCTACCCACACCCTTGATGCAGGTGTCTTGGACGGTGATAATCTGGACTTAGCGACTGCTTATCATGCTGCTCATAATGCCGATAATTTCTCCAACCTCGGTGCCCCCCCTCCCCCTGCGGAAACGGAGCCAAGCCCCGGCACGCTTAGTCCCGCCAGTGCAAGCAACTATAGTGTCTTCGTAACTTCCACAGGCGTTAAATGGAACCTCATCGGCACCCATATTCCTCCCGACTCCCAGTCTATCACCCTCTACATTATTGATCTACGCCCACCGATGTACGGGATAGCTGTCGCTCAGAATTCAGGAATGCAGTGGCGGACGGGCGAAACCACTATTTCAGGACAAATCGGTGACCCGGTGCCAGTCCCTTCACCTGAGCCGGCAGGTGTCCTTCTCCTTGCCGTGGGCTTAGGGATGGGCGTATTCTTTGTTCGCCGACGCCATTAAAGAGTGAAGGGAAAGAAAGGGCAGCCAGAGAATCTTTTCCCTCTGGCTGCCCTTTTTGCTCTACTGCTGCCGAAAGATAAATGTACGCAGTACGCTGGGGTCGCTCCAGCTCGTTCCATCAAAGGCATAAGCTCGCCACTGGAACACATTGTGTCCCTTCTGCAACAACTCCGGCACGAAGACCTTGAGGTAGGCAAACTCGCCCGATGCGAAACTCTCCACGCCATCAAGTGTCCCCGACCAGAGGGCTTGTCGGTTCAGCCAACCCGTTTTGTTTTGGGTTTGGTCAAAAACGGCGACCACCTGTCCGTCCTTTAGAAGTTCTATCTTGTACCGGACCCGGTCGCCTTCTGGGTCGGTGGTCCGCAGGGCGAACAGGAGGTTGCCCTGTGGGGTCGTATAGAGAGATTTGTCAGGCGGGAAATAAAGGGTGGGCGGTGCCGGTGGTTGTTCGCCACGGGTGGGAAGCACTGGGCTGTTGACGGCAAGTGACGGTCTTTCCGCAATCGGCGACTTTGCGCCGCTGCAGCCTAAGCCGGCAAGTAACGCTGCCAATGTTGCGGCAGTGCCGCAAAGGTGAAGCCACTTCGTCATGTTATATCCCTCCTTTTGTTTGTGTTTGTGGTGCTTTCGGCTGTCTTCCCGACACCGCTTGCCCTCCCGCCGTCCGTTGAGAGCCCAAGGCAAGGAGCGTGGAGCCCAAATTGTGGAGTACAGCCCTTTTGCTGTCTGCCCTCCACCCTTACACCCTTCGCTTCTTGCCTTTTGCCCCATCGCTCCGTTCACGACTTTGCATCCCTCCTTTCGTCTTGATTGAAGTTTACTTAAATCATAAACAGATGAGTGCTCACGGGTTGTGATTTTGGTCACACTCAAATCCCGCCAATTTTTGCCCTTTTGGGGTCGGCGTTGGAAGTGCGGGGCAGATGGTTACGGATTACGCCACAATTGTGACCTTTGTCCTCCCGTTGCCAGTTGAAGATGGCATAATTCCCACACTCATAGCAGGAGCAAAGCGCAGCGGGTAGGAAGCGCGAACTTTGTGGAGGGTCGGACTCTTGCCCAAACCCATCTGACCGAGGTCAGAGGCTGCAACACAAAGCCTGGCTAAAGCAGGCTTGCTTGACACCGTAAAGGTGAAGCGTAGCACAAGTCGTTAGCAGGCTTTCGCCTGCTTTGTCTAGGAGCCACCGACCCTCGGGTCGGTAAAACTTGTAGGAGCGCCGTCAGGCGCGACTTATAGAAGGGTTGGACTTTGTTCCGACCGAGAAATTGGCTCGCTTAGAGGCGAGCCCTCCCAACGACCTAAAAGAGAGAGGGGATGTGCCATGCAACAGCCGCAGCGTGTGTTAGTGCGTCCAGAGAGCAAACCGTTAGACTGGGGCTTTTACCTTTGGGTCTTTTACCGACGCCTCCCCCTCATCCTCTTCCTGACCGTTCTGGCTTTGATGGGGGCGGGCATTTACGCTTACACAGCACCCCGTTTCTACGAGGCAGTCAGTTTGGTGCGATTGCGCAAGCAAGCGCTACCTCCCTTGTTCGCCCAAGGGGGGCAACAACCGCAAACTGACACCTTAGACCTCAAAACCGCCACTCAATTGGTCACCACCTTCCTGACCGCCCAAGAAGCCTTGCGGCTCATCCAAGAGCAGAAACTGACCAGTATGCGCATCAGTGCCCCTATCCGCCAATACCTCAGCATCCTGAGTGCGCAGGAAGCGCTTAGTTTCGTGAGCACCATAAGTTACGAACCCGACCTCATCCGTATCTCCGTCCGCCACACCGTGCCCGAAGTGGCAGCCGCCCTCGCGAACGGTTTAGCCGAAGCCTTCGTCGCTCGGCTGAACCGAGAGGCGCGAGCGGAAGCCTCTAACGAGCGCAAGTTCATTGAGCAGCAACTAAGAGCCGTCCGGGCGGAACTTCAACGCCTTGACAAAGAAATCGCCGCTGTCAAGCAGCAGTTGAACATGGTGGATGTGTCCGAAGAGACGCGCGCCTTGGTCAATTCCATCCGAACTTACACTGCCGAACTGCTGATGGCGGAGACCGATTGGCGGAGCGCTATGAAGGCACGGGAGCAATTGCAGCAACTTTTAGAGCGGGAACAACCTTTCGTGCCCATGCGGAAAGAAAACCCCGTTTTGGCGGAGATGGAGAAGCGGTTGGCAGAGTTGGAGAGCCAACGGACGCAGTTGCTTCAGCGCTACCTGCCCACCCATCCGAGCATCAAGCGGATAGAGGAACAAATTGCTGCTTTGCGGCAAGAGATTGCTCGCCGTCAATCGGAGCGGGTGATTGAAGTCCCTGACGCCGCTCCCAACCCGCGCTATGCCAGCCTTTACCAGCAAATCTTGGATGCCGAACGGCGTCGCATGGAGTTGGAGGAGCGGCGAAAGGCATTAGCCACTTTGCTCCAACAGACCCAACAACAACTACGCCGCTTCCCAGAGCAACAGCGCCGTTTGGGCGACTTGACAAGGCAACTACAAGTGTTAGAGCAAGCCTACATGAGTTTGCTCTCCCGCTTGCAAGACGCCCAAATTCGGGAAGCCGCCAAGTTGGGCAACGCTACTATCGCCGATGTCGCCGTTGTGCCGACAAAACCTGTCGGTCCCGGCATTGTCCGCCTCTTGCTGTTGGCGTTATTAGGTGGTCTGGCTGTTGGTTTGGGCTTGACGGTGCTGTTGGAATTTGTCAAGACGACGGTAACCAGTTCCGACGAGTTGAAGCACCTGCTGGGTGTGCCTGTGCTCGCCGTTGTGCCTGAAGCGCGGTTGAACCCTAACGGTGAAGAAGTGCTGCGGCTGATGAACTCGCGGCGGGGGTCGGCGGAAGCCATCCGCACCCTTCGCTCCAACCTGCGCTTCCTCATCATGCGCCATTCCAGTGACGGCAAGATGAAGGCGTTCCTTATCACCAGTGCGGTCAAGGGCGAAGGCAAAAGTTTCATTTCGGCGGCTCTTGCTATTGCCTTCGCTCAAACGGGTAAACGGGTCGTGTTGGTGGATGCCGACATGCGCAAGCCCGATTTGCATCGGATGCTCGGTGTGGACGGCTCTGTTGGGTTGGCGAATGTGTTGCGAGACACCGCTTCATTGGACAATGCCCTTTGCGACACGCCAATAGGGACGCTGAAGTTGCTGCCCGCTGGCACCTTGCCGAAAGAGAGCGACGCTGCCACGCCCGCCGAACTGTTTAGTTCCGAAGGGATGCAGCATCTGCTCCAACGGTTGCGGGAGCAATTTGATCTGGTGCTCATTGACACGCCACCAATGCTGGTAGTCAGCGATGCCAGCATTTTGGCACCCATGACCGACGGCGTTTTGTTGGTCGTAGAATTGGGCTATGTGACCAAGACGGCAGTGCAACAAGTTAAGGAGCAACTGGAATTGGCGCAAGCGAAGTTGTTGGGTGTCGTCATCAACAAAGCCTCCCGAAAGCGCGGCTACGACTACTACCGCGACTACTACCACTACGCTGGCTATTATGAACGGGAGCCGTAAAGGCATAGGGCAAAAGGGCGGGGTGGAGCGCCGTCAGGCGCGAACATGTTTTTCGCGGCTAACGCCGCTCCTACAACAGAGGCGCAGAGCAGAGAGCAAGGAGCAAAGGGCAGAGGGAGCGAAGGATAAAGGTTATGGAGGGCGCTTTACGCATTACGCTTTACGGTTGATACCCCATGTGCGGGATTTGTGGGTTCGTGACAAAACGGGAGATGCCGAATGGGAGTGCCATTTTGGAGCGGATGGTGGCGACCCTTCGCCATCGCGGTCCGGATGCGTGCGGCATCTGGGTAAAGGGCATGGGGCAAAGGTCATGGGGTCAAGAGCAGGGCGCCGACGAGAGGGAGGGCTGTGCGGGAAGTTTCCCCTTTGCCCTTTGCTCTCCGCCCTTTGCTTACCTTGGGCACACCCGCCTTGCCATCCTTGACCTTTCCGAAGCGGGGCGGCAACCGATGCCCAACGAGGATGGCTCTGTTTGGATTGTCTACAACGGCGAGGTTTACAACTTCGCAGAGTTGCGTGCGGAATTGGAGCGAAGGGGGCACCGTTTCCGCTCCCGAACCGACACGGAAGTGTTGCTGCACGCCTACGAGGAATGGGGCGTCGAATTTGTCAAGCGGTTGCAAGGCATGTTTGCCTTCGCGATTTGGGACAGGGGGGAAGGGCAACGAAAAAGGGGAGCAGGAAGGTTGCTCTTGGTGCGAGACCGGCTGGGCATTAAGCCCCTCTACTACGCCTTCTTGCCCGATGGAACCCTTGTGTTCGGGTCGGAACTGAAGGCGATATTGGAGCATCCCGAAGTGCCCCGAGAAGTAGACCCTGTCGCCCTTGATGCCTATTTCGCTTACGGCTATATCCCGGCCCCCTTGACCATTTATCGTGCCATCCGAAAGTTGCCGCCTGCCCATTACCTTGTCTGGCAGGAGGGGCAAATATCGCTGCACCGCTATTGGCATCTGGATTACACCCGCAAGCGGACGGAAAGTCCTGAAGCGTTGGCGGAAGAGTTGCGCCAGCGACTGCGGGAGACGGTGAAACTGCATCTCATCAGTGATGTCCCCTTAGGGGCTTTTCTGAGCGGTGGCATGGATTCGTCCACCATCGTGGCGCTAATGGCACAGGTGAGCAACCGCCCTGTCAAGACCTTCTCCATCGGGTTTGAGGACGACCGCTTTAACGAACTGCCTTACGCCCGCCTTATCGCACAGCGCTACGGAACAGAGCACCACGAGTTCATCGTCACAGCCCCAACGGCAACCTTGCTTTTCAAGTTGCTCCCCCACTTCGGCGAACCGTTTGCGGACAGTTCCGCCTTGCCCACTTTCGCCGTTTCGCAAATCGCCCGCGAGCATGTGACCGTTGTGCTCTCTGGCGATGGCGGCGACGAAATTTTTGCCGGTTACGAATGGACGCGTCGGGCACTGCTGCTTGCGAGGATGAAGGGGAAAAGCGAGAAGGTAGGGAAGCGAAGCAATGATGACTTGACAAAAGCGTGGGCAGAAGCGATGGTGCGGCATGGGACAAGTTGGTGGCATCGGCTCGTTAAGGCGTGGCGGGATTGGTGGGCGGGACCGTTGGCAACTTACCAACGGCGAACCCGAACACCCTTCCTCATCCGCCAGTTGCTCTACGCCCCTGAGTTGCGGGCAAACATTGACGGACTTTCGGCAGATCGCTTGCAGGACGAGTTGTTGGCGAATGCGCCTGTGAGTGACTGGCGGGAAGCCTTTCTTTACTGCGACACGATGCTCTACCTACCCGACGATTGCTTGACGAAAGTAGACCGCATGAGCATGGCGGTGGCGTTAGAGGTGCGACCGCCTTTCCTTGATCACACGATTGTGGAGTTCGCCGCTTCCTTACCCTTTGACCTAAAGTGGCGCAATGGGACAACCAAATGGCTGGTCAAGCGGGCGATGGCGAGAGATTTGCCTGAAGAGACGATGCGACAGCGAAAACAAGGATTTTCCGTCCCTGTCGCCCGATGGATGCGGGGCGCATTGGCGGACGAATTGCTGAAACGGCTGCGGAAAAACGACCCTTTCCTTGATGGGGAAGCGGTGCAGAAGATGGTAGCGTTGCACCGAGAAGGTACAGCCAACTTCGGGCACTTGCTTTGGCGCCTTTATGTCTGGCTCGTCTGGCAGGAAGTGAGGGCATCGTAGGGGAGCACCTGCAAACTTGTAAAGGAACGGCAAGGAGCATGAGGATGTTTCGCGCCTGACGGCGCTCCTGTAAGCATGTCAGTGCCAACAAGGACACTTGCGCCATAAGAGGAGTGAGCCGTTATGGGCGAAGTGCGGCTTGTGCGGGCGAAAGAGAACCCGCTTGTCTCCGTCATCATCCCATCCCTTGACGGGCATCGGAGCGGGAATGTGGAGAAGTTGCTGACAGACCTGGAGCAGCAAACGGTACAGGATTTTGAAATCCTGATGCCTATCGGCATCAAGCCCAACGGCAAAGCCCGTAACGAAGGCGTGCGGAAAGCGAAAGGACGCTATCTTGTCTGCATTGACGATGATGTTCGGTTGGGGCATGAGCGGGTCATAGAAAACTTGCTCGCCCCACTCTTGGAAGTGGAGCGAACCGGACACGACTGGACCAAGCCGGGCGGGGGGCGAATTGGGATGACGGGACCGTCGCAACAAATTCCGCCTGGCGCAACTTGGTTTCAACGGTGGGCGGCAAAACAATTGCCCCGAACCCACTTTCCTATCGTCCACAGCATTGTGGACACCGATATGGTGACCCACATGTGCTTGTGCATTCCCACCGACCTTTACAAAGCCGTCGGCTGGGAAAATGAGCACATTGTGCGTGGCACGGATGTGGACTTGCGCTATCGGGTGCGCCAGTTCGGTTACCGAATCGTGGTCGTCCCTCACACTTGGGCATATCATCCCGTCCAACCTAACCTTCGCGGCATTTTGCGGGAGTGGTTCAACAAAGGTCGGTGGACAGCGTTCAACCGCAAGCACTTTCCTGGCTTTGACTTTGAAGCCCCTGATGGCATTTTGTGGGGCGGGGGGTATGTGCCGAAACGAAGCAAAGCCTATCGGGCGTTGAGATTTGCGGGTCGGTTCGTTTTTGGGTTAGTGACTTTCAAGCCCATCCGCCTGCTGGCGCAAATCGCCTACGCTATCGGCTACCTACGCGGTCACTTCCTTGACACCCAGTATGAGCCATGAGAGGGCTAAACAGGTAAGCCCTACTAGCGGAACTCTTGACAAAAACACCGTCACGCCCGTCCTAAGGTCGGTGGTAGCGTTCTGTCACCGATGGCGTTAGAGTGACCGAATGGTGACGGCGATGGATGAACGGACGCTGCGGGTTTTGGAACTGGACAAAATCTTGAATGCCCTTGCGGAGCGATGCGCGACCGAGATGGCAAAGGAGTTGGTGCGGGCACTACTGCCGTCCGCTGATCTGGAAGAGGTGCGACGACGGCAACGGGAAACTTCTGATGCCCGTCATCGTTTGGAACGATTTGGCACGCCGCCTTTGGGGGGCATCAGCGATATTCGCCCCCTGTTAGAGCGCGCCCAAAAAGGGAGTGCATTGGAGCCATCGGAATTGCTCACCATCGCCCGCACTTTGGAGCGAGCAATGGACTTGAAACTGTGGCTTCAAAAACCTGCCGTCAACGACAGCCTTGCCCTTCAAGCGGAGCGCATCGGTGACCACGCCCGTCTCATTGCCCGCATCCGCTGGTGTATCGGCGAGGACGGACAGGTGTTAGACCGTGCCAGCGATGAATTGGCAAGTTTGCGCCGCCGTATCAAAACGATTGGGCAGCGAATGCAACAAAAGTTGCACGAATTGCTTTCCAACCCCAGCGTCACCAAGTTTTTGCAAGAGCCCTACTACACCATCCGCGACGGTCGCTATTGCCTGCCTGTGCGGGCAGAATTCCGTCACCAGGTGGGCGGAATCGTCCACGACAAATCGTCGTCGGGCATGACTTTGTTCATTGAGCCCGAACCGTTGGTGGAGTTGGGCAATGAACTGCGGCTGTTGCAAGCCGATGAGGAGCTGGAAGTTACTCGCATTTTGCGGGCGTTGACGACAGAAGTAGTGTCCGAGTTGCCGACGATTGCCCAAACTTTGGATGCCGTCCGCCGCCTTGACTTCGCCTTCGCAAAAGGGAAACTCTCTCAAGACTTGCGGGCATACGAGCCGGAACTGAACACCGACGGCATCCTCCAACTCCGTCGGGCGCGCCACCCCCTGCTCCACTTCCAAGGCTTCGTCGTTCCCATTGACTTTGAGTTGGGCACAGACTTTGATGTGCTCATCCTCACCGGTCCAAACACGGGCGGCAAGACGGTGGCGCTGAAAACAGTGGGGCTCTTGACACTCATGGCACAGTGCGGCTTGCACCTTCCCGCCGCGGAAGGCTCCAAAGTTTGCGTGTTTAGGCAAGTCTTTGCAGACATCGGCGACGAGCAAAGCATTGAGCAGAGTTTGTCCACCTTCTCATCCCACCTAAGCCACATCGCCAAAATTCTGCACCGTGCCGATAGACAGACATTGGTGTTGCTGGACGAATTGGGCGCTGGCACGGACCCGTTGGAGGGGGCAGCACTGGCAAAGGCGATTTTGCTTTACCTGCACCAGCGCGGGGCGAAAATAGTTTGCACGACCCACCACAGCGAGTTGAAGCACTTCGCCTTCCTTAAGCCTCGCTTCCAGAACGCGAGCGTCCTCTTTGACCCTGAAACTTTGCGCCCCACCTATCAGTTGGTTATCGGTATCCCCGGGCAGAGCCACGCTATTGACATCGCCCGTCGGTTGGGGGTCCCGACAGCCGTCATCCGAGAGGCTCGCCGCCAACTCCCGCGCGACCGAAAGGAGGCAGAAGCCCTTATCAGCCAATTGACCGAAGAGCGACAAGCCGCCGAGCAATTACGGATGAAATGGGAGCAGCAGTTGAAGGAACTGGAGCGAAAGGAAGCGGAATTGCGGGAACGAGAGCAAAAAGTGCGGGAGGAAGAACAGCGCATCTTGGCAGAAGCGCGCCAACAAGCCGAAGCGTTGCTGTGGCGCATTCAAGGGCAAGCGGAGGAGTTTCTGCGACAAATGCGCAGGCAGCCCATAATGCCTGCCGAAATCCGCCAGCGCCTTCGCCAACTTTGGAAACTTTTACCATTGGGAGACCAAAGACCACAAGCGGCAGAACCACAGACCACTGACCACAGACCTTCTGTCGGTTCATTCGTTCGAATCCGCGACATCGGCGTGGTGGGGAAAGTCGTGGCTCTTGACAATGATGGCAAGGAAGTGCAGGTAGATGTAGGCGGGATGAGGGTGTGGGTTGATATGGCGAAATTGGAGCCTGCTGACGAAATGCCTTCTGTGACGCCTACGCAGGCGGAAATTGCCGCGGTGCGGGTGCGGAAGATGGTGACCGTTCCGACCGAGTTGAACCTATTGGGCAAGCGGGTGGAAGAAGCGCTGGAGGTGTTAGAGAAGTTTTTGGACGATGCCTTGTTGGCGGGACACAAGCAAGTGCGCATCGTGCACGGGCGAGGCACTGGTAAACTCCGTCAAGCCGTCCACGACTACCTGCGGACGCACCCGCAAGTTGTCGCCTTTGAATTGGCGCCTTTGCATGAAGGTGGCGATGGCGTGACCATCGCTTACTTGGAGGCGTGAGCGGTCATGAAGCGAGTGGCAATGCTGGGCTTCTTCCTCGCATCCTTGACAATTATTGGGGCATTTTCGGGAGCAATTTTGCTGGTTCCCACGAAAGCCGAGGGAGCCCCTGATACGGTTTCGGTAGTGTGGCGAAATGTTGGTCCTGGTGGGGGCGGCTGGATTCAGTCCCTTGCCTGCGACCCTAACGACCCCAACACCCTTTACTTGGGCAGCGATGTGGGCGGCTTTTACATTTCCACCGATGGTGGTCGGCATTTTGAAATCCGCAACAACGGCTTGACCGATTACTTCGTAGAAGCCATCGCTGTTCACCCTCAGAACTCTCGCACCATTTTGTTGGGCACGCAAGGCGGCATCCACCGAACGACCGATGGCGGCAAACATTGGCAACGCATTGATGATGGGTTCCCGCCGCCCCAACGCTACCGCTACGCTTCCCCCATTGGTGCCCTTTGTATTGACCCGCAGCGCCCCAACATCGTCTACGCGGGTATTGGGCGACCGAGAAATGCCCGAGAGGGTCAAACCGGGGAAGGGCAAGGCGCCGTTTACCGCAGCGAGGATGGTGGCTTGACTTGGCGCCGCATTGACGGTGGGCAACTGCCGCCCGATGCCGTCGTGAGCGACATTGAAGTCAAGCCCGATAACAGTCGCACTATTTTGGTAGCGACCAACAAAGGCATCTTCCGCAGCGACGATGGCGGGCAAACTTGGCGACCGTCCAACGAGGGATTGCCCCATTTGTTCGTCCAAGAACTCGCCTTTGCCCCGTCCCAACCCAATCGCGTTTACGCCACGCTCCTGACAACGGCTCGGGAAGGGCAGCCCTTCAACGGAGGCGTTTTCCGAAGCGACGATGCGGGACGCACATGGCGCCCTTGCAACAACGGGCTCCCACAACGGGTGGGACAAGACTTGTATCGCCAAAGCAACTACGGCGAAATCGTCGTTGACCCGACGAATGCCGATGTGGTCTATGTGGGTGGTCGGTCGTGGTGGGATCCTGGCGTGTTCAAAACGACCAACGGCGGTGCAAGTTGGGAATGGGTCACACCCTATGATTACGATAGGAAAAAGTGGCTCACCATCCTTGACTACGGCTGGATCACCTTCTGGGGTCCTGCGGTGGAGTGTCTCGCCCTTTCCCCTGCCGATCCTAAGCGCCTTTACTTTGGCACCAGCGGTCATCTGTTCGCTTCCGAGGATGGCGGCAGAACTTGGCAACAGCGCTATTGTCAAGTCCTTGCCGATGGGCGTTTTCGGGGCAATGGTTTGGAAGTGACCTGCGTGAACGACATCGTGGCTGACCCCGTTCGTCCCCAACGGCTTTACTTCTGCTATGCAGACATCGGATTGCTCATCAGCGACGATGGTGGGAAAACTTTTCGGCGCAGTTACAAAGGCATGAAGGGCGAAGGCAACTGCTTTACCGTGGTGGTAGACCCGAGAGCGCCCCAAACTTTGTGGGCGGCGACGGGACAATGGGCATGGAACGAGGGCTATTTGTGCCGAAGTGAGGATGGAGGTAACACTTGGCGGGTCGTGGGGAACGGGCTTTTTAACGGGCAAATCCGCCGGTTGGTTTTAGATTTGTCCAGCCCCGTCAGAAAGCGGCGATTGTTAGCCGCTGTCAACGGCTTCGGCTTCTTTGAATCGAGAGACGGTGGCGAGAATTGGCAATCCATCAACGGCAACCTGCCATCGGATGCCATCAAGCAACCGCGCGGCATCTTAATTGACCCGAACGAGCCACGCCACCTTCTCGTCGCTTGTGCGGGAACGCCTGAGAGGGGTGGAGGCATTTACGAAAGCCTTGATGGCGGCAAAACTTGGCGGCGCGTGAACCGAATGGCACCTTTTGCCGACATCCAAATGCTTGTCGCCGACCCGCGGAACTTCTCCACCCTTTACTTGGCGGCGCGCGAATTTTACGACCATGCAGCCCAACGCCTTTACTTGGGGGGAGTGTTTAAAAGCCAAGATGGGGGTGAAACTTGGGAGCGTTTGCTAGACTTTCATTTCGTCAGCGCTATCGTTGTTCACCCGAAGAACCCACAAATCCTTTTCGCCGCTACCACTGACCATCCGTATCATGACCACTGCATAGGGGAAGGGGTGTTGGTCAGCAAAGACGGCGGTAAAACTTGGCGCAAGGAAAACACAGGGCTCACCCATCTCAACATCAGTTGCTTGCGCCTTCATCCCCGCAATCCGTCCGTGCTCCTTGCCGGCACAGGCGGCAATGGCGCTTTCATCGGAAAGATGGTTGGCTCCCGCTGAGCGGTTTGTTGGGAGGATTGGTCACTGCCAAATCACTTGAGCAATGGCTGGACAGGTCAGGCTTTCCGCAATCGCAGGGCGTTGGTGACGACAGTGAGGTCACTGAGGGCCATTGCAGCGGCGGCAATCATCGGGTTGAGTTTGCCAGCAGCGGCTAAGGGCAATGCCGCCATGTTGTAAGCGAACGCCCAAAACAGGTTTTGCACCATGATGCGTTTTGTCCGTTTCGCCAATTGCAAAAAATCTGCCAACACGCTTAAGCGTGCCGTCACCAACAGCGCATCCGCTGCTTGCGCTGCCAAATCGGCGCCCGATGCAATGGCGACACCAATGTCCGCTTGCGCCAGCGCAATGGCGTCGTTGACGCCGTCACCGACCATCAGCACCTTCTCCCCTTGCCCTTGCAACTTCTTAAGAAGTTGCGCCTTGCGCTGCGGCGTCGCCAACGCCAACACATCGTCGCACCCTAACGCTTGCGCCACTTGCATGGCAGTTTGCGGTTTGTCGCCCGTCGCCAAGATGACCTTGACGCCCATCGCCTTCAACCGCTGCACCGCTTCCTGCGCATCAGCGCGCAATTCATCTGTCAAGGCAAAAACGCCCGCCAATTCGCCATTCACCCAAACGCCGACAAGGCTTCCGCTCTCGTGCTCGGCAAGAAAGTCGCGTAGGGAAGGAGTGGACAAGTCAGGCAGTGTTTCCAACTTGCCCACAAACACTTCCGCATCCCACCCTCCGTGTCCCATCTCCCTTGTCCTCTGTTCCGTGTCCCGTTCCCCTCGTCCCTTAACTTTCGCCGCTACACCGATGCCCACTTCCGTCTTCGCTTCCGCCAATTCCAGAAGAGGCAAATTTCGCTCTAAAGCGGCTTTGGTGATGGCTTGGGCAATGGGATGGCGGGAAGTTCGCTCCACCGAGGCAGCCAGTTGCAACAACTCCGTTTCGCTCATTTGGGGCGACCAAATGGCAACCACCCGCATTTGCCCTTCCGTGACCGTTCCAGTTTTGTCAAGGACGACAGCGGTGATGGCAGCGGCTTTTTCTATCGCTTCCGCATTGCGCACCCAAATGCCCATTTGCGCCAAACGCCCCAAAGCGACCGCAAGTGCAGTCGGGGTTGCCAATACCATCGCACACGGGCATGCAATCACCATCACCGAGACTGCCGCCACCATCGCTTTTTTTAGGTCGCCTGAAAGAGCCATCCAACCGATGAAAGTGACGAGGGCGAAACTCAAAACGAGGGGCACAAAGACAGCAGCCACCCAGTCGGCGAGCCGCTGCAGAGAGGGTTTCGTCGCTTGCGCTTCCTCCATCAGGCGCGCCATTTGGGCGGTGAAAGTGCTTTCACCCACCCGCAACGCTTCCACTTGCAAAAAGCCGTCCAGGCACAAACTGCCACCCAACACTTCGTCCCCTTCGCCCTTGACAACCGGCTCACTTTCGCCCGTCAGCAAACTTTCGTCCACGCTGGCTTTACCAGCGACAGCAATGCCGTCCACGGGCACTCGTTCGCCCGCCCGCACCAACACGAGGTCGCCAATCTGAACTTCCGCAAGGGGCACTGATTGCTCGGCGCCGTCTCGGAGAACGGTCGCAGTGGAAGGGAGCAGCCGCACCAAGCGGTGCAAGGAAGCAGTGGCAAGGGCTTTAGCCCGCGCTTCCAACCCCTTGCTCAGACTGATGGCGGAAAAGAGGAAGGTAGCCGTGTCAAAGTGAAGGTGCTCGTTGGTCGGCAACATCCAAAGGCTGTAGGCGTAAGCGGACAAAGCGCCGAGACTGACGAGGGTGTCCATGGTGGCAGTCCCGCTACGGGCTGCCGAAACGGCACGCCGAAGAAAGGGCATCCCAACCCAAATGAGCACGAAAGTTGTCAAGGCGAAAGCGAGCCAGCGCGCTTGAGCTTGATGGCTGAGGGCAGAAGGCATGGTGAGCGCCATGACGAGCACCGAAAGCCCCAACCCCACCCACGCTTTCAACCACGCCGTTTGGGCTTCGTCTTGGGACGGCTTGGACGGGTCAGTCTCCAATAAGCGCCCTTCATAGCCCAAATCTTGCAAACGGCGGTGCAATTCGGAGCGACTGACAACCCCATCAAGGAAGCGGAAGGAAACGGACGAAGGGGTGTCAGGGCTGAAGGAAACGGAAAGGACACCGGGCAGCGTTTGGAGGCGCTGTCGGTCTGTCTCAGAGAGGGGTCGGTTCAATTGGAAATCAGCGGAACCGGTCGCAAGGCGGTAACCTGCTCGCTCTACCGCCTCTACCAATTGCCGAAAGTCTACCCTTTCTGTCACTTCAACCAGTGCCCGCTCAGTGGCAAAATTAACTTGCACTTTCACAACGCCCTTAACAGCGGAAAGCGCTTTCGCAACAGTTTCAGCACAAGCAGCGCAATCCATCCCTTGAACCGTTAGGCTGTATCGGCGCGTGGACATGACTTTCGCCTCCTTGCGGCAAATGCCAAAGGAAATGATGCGGCAAACGGAAGGAAAGTTTCCAAAGAAGCCCAATTAAGGGCGTCGGAGATGTCCTTGACAGGCGAAAGGCGAGCGAAATGCGGATCAAACGAGAGAACTCAATTCGGCTACTTCAAGAAGACCCGACCCTTGTAGAAGAGTTGCCAGCACTCCTGCTGACCAAAGAGTTGTTGGTGTTGCCCGCCCGCACCCAACAGCAGTTACAGGAGATGATTGCCCTTTGGCGGGACATCCTCAGCACCCTTGCCCGAGGTGGTGGAAATTCTTAACGCCACCGACGAGCAAACTCGCCGCAACAGCGAACTTATGCCGAAAACAGCCGCCCAATCGCTCGGTTGACAGAGCGAACAGGAACCTATACCGACAAAATCCTTACGGCTTTTTCGGCGAAATTGGGCGCCGTGCCCGATGGGTGACAGGCAACGAAGTGGTTGTGGACGGAAGAACTTTCATGAATGCGGAAGAAGGCAAGAGAAAAGCCCAAAAGGAAAGGTAACCCCAATCTCTTTTCCACAACACCCCGTCTAATCGCCCAAGAGTGGTAATCCATTGGCGTTAACCTTGCTCTGAAAATAACTTAAGTCAAGTGCTACTTCCGAATTTAACCGAATGGGCTATAGCCAATCGGCGACGCCGTGCCAAAACTTTTGAGCGATGATTTGGGGAAAGGCACGACAAACTCATGTCTCATTGGAACGAGGGGCTGCCACTTTCCCGCCCAAAGAAGAAAAGGCAGCGCATTTGTTTTAAATTTCTGATGACTTGACTTTTATGTGTATGGTTGTTGATTGATGGGGTGGGTTAAACCGTTGGGGCACAAAGGGTTAATACTCCCGCGGAGGAGGGATTGCCGATGTCATGGCGTGATGAGACGGTTGGGGTCATTGGGCTTGGATATGTGGGGCTTCCGTTAGCCCTTGCTTTTGCCGAGAGCGGTCTCTCCGTGATTGGGGTGGATATTTCCCAAGAGCGCGTGGATGCCCTCCGTGCGGGGCGTTCCTACTTGACGGACATTCACGATGAGCAAATCGCTGCCGCTTTAGAGCGCTTCTTCCCAACAACCGAGTATGCTGCCCTGCGAGATTGCGACGCTGTCATTATCTGCGTCCCCACTCCTCTCGCTAAGACGGGCGAACCCGATATCTCCTACATCCTCAGCGCCGCTAAGAGTTTCTACCCGCATCTTCGCAGAGGGATGTTGGTCGTTTTGGAAAGCACCACCTATCCTGGCACAACGGAGGAAGTTCTCAAGCCCCTGTTGGAGCAGTCCGGTTTGAAGGCAGGGGTGGATTTCAACTTAGCCTTCTCCCCAGAGCGGATTGACCCTGCCAACAGGCAATGGGCAATTTGGAATACCCCGAAGGTGGTTGGGGGCTTGACAAAGCAGTGCACCGAACGCGCCGTTGCCTTGTATTCCCGCATTGTGGAAAGGCTTGTTCCTGTCTCCTCGCCCAAGGTCGCTGAGATGAGCAAGTTGCTGGAAAACACTTTCCGCGCCGTTAACATTGCCTTGGTGAACGAATTCGCGATTTTGTGCAAAAGGATGGGCATCAGCGTCTGGGAAGTGATTGACGCCGCTTCCACAAAGCCATTTGGCTTCATGCGTTTTGAGCCAGGACCTGGCATCGGCGGTCACTGCATCCCCATTGACCCACTTTACCTCGCCTGGAAAGCCCGCGAGTTCAACCACGAAACCCGTTTCATCCGCATCGCCGACGCCATTAACCGACAAATGCCCGAGTATGTGGTCAGCCTTATCGCCGACGCTTTGAACGAATATGGGAAACCCTTGCGGAACTCCAGTATCCTGCTGTTGGGCATCTCCTATAAGCCAGAGGTCAACGACTACCGCGAGTCCCCTGCCTTAGCAATTGCCGAATTACTGAGGGTAAAGGGCAGTCGGGTAAGTTTCCATGACCCCTATGTGCCTGAAGTGCACCACAACGGTTGGGTCATGAGGTCAGAGGAGTTGACGGAGGAAGTCCTTTCGCGCCAAGATTGTGTCGTCATTGTGACAGCGCATCGGTGCTACGATTGGAAGTGGGTCACCGCCCACGCCCCCCTCGTGGTGGACACTCGTGGGGTGACCCGCCACTTTGAGGCACCCAATGTGGTGCGCTTGTAAGGAGGCGAGAGCGATGGTGTCCCGATGGTTCTTGACAGTGGCTCTTATGGGACTCCTTACTGCGCTCGGAACCGCTCAAACAGAACCTTACAAACTTAACCCCGGCGACCAAATCCACATCCTTGTGGTGGACGAACCCGACCTTTCAGGCGAGGTGACAATTGGTCCTGATGGCTTCATCCGCTTGCCTCTCATCGGTTCCCTTCAAGCGACGGGCTTGACTGTTGACGAATTGGCGGCGCAAATTGAGAAAGCCCTCCGACAATACATCCGCGAACCCAAAGTGATTGTCAACCTCAAGCAATTCACGCCGCTGGCGCGGCGGGTCTATGTGATGGGGGCGGTGAAAGCGCCCGGCGCCTATCCCCTCCCGCTGGCGGGACCGACAACAGTTTTTGACGCCATCATGCTGGCGGGAGGATTTACGGAGAATGCCGACTGGGAACGGGTGCGGGTTTTCCGGCGCGATGGACAAATGCAAACGGTCAACCTCCGCAATGTGCAAGCGGGTGACTTGACAGGGGGCGGAATCGTTCAGCCCGGCGATGTCGTCTGGGTGCCTCCTGCCTACATCCAAATCACCATTGTCGGGGCAGTGCCTAAAAGCGGAGCAATTGTCGTGCCCACTCGTGCCACCCTGTTGGATGTCCTCGGCACAGCGGGGGGTGTTACCGACCCGTCTGCCACAGTGCGAATTTTCCGAAGTGGTGTGGAAATGCTGAGTGTTCCGTGGACGAAGTTGGTGGCAGGCGAAATCCCTTCCTTCCCCCTCCAAGAAGGCGATACTATCTTGGTTTCCGTCAAGGATGTCTCTGGTGTTGTCGTCACGGGAATGGTGCAGCGCCCTGGGATGTTCAACCTTGTCGGGAAAGTGACCTTGTTGGGCGTGTTGGCGATGGCGGGGGCACCCCTCACGGAAGGGCGACCAATGCGAGTGCGTGTTTTGCGGCAGGGGCAGGAAATCCTCCAAGTGCGGTTGGACACCGCCACCAACGCTCCGGCGATGAACGAATTGGCAATGGAATTGCAGTCAGGCGACATCGTGGCAGTAGAGCCCCTGACAGTTCGGGTGACCTTGTTGGGAGCGGTGCAGAAACCAGGGGCTTATGAGTTGCCCATCAATTCCCGCATCATGGACCTGCTGGCTCAGGCGGGCGGGTTGCAACCCAACGCCAACTTGTTCAATGTCTCCGTGAACCGCAAGGGAGAAGTCCTGACTTTGAACCTTGCGCGCCTGTGGGAGGGCGAGATGGAGCAGAACTTAGAGTTGCAGGATGGAGACTTGGTACTGGTGCCAGCATCCCAACGCATTTGGGTCACGGGTGCTGTCCAGCGCCCCGGCAGTTTTGATTACCGTCCTGACATGACGGTCTTGGATGCAATCAGCCTCGCTGGCGGACCGCGCAGTTTGGAGGAAGCGGATTTAAGCGCTGTCCGAATTGTCAGCGGCGACACTGCTCGGACGGTCAACTTGGAAGCCGCCTTTCGGACTGGTGCCGTCTCAGTAGAGCCCATCCGCCCCGGCGATATCCTCATCGTGCCCGAACGGGCGAAAGCGTATGTGTTCGGGGCTGTTGCTCGTCCGGGCGCTATTGGGGTTCGGACAGGCGACACTGTCCTCACCCTCATCAGCAACGCGGGCGGTCCCTTGCCCGATGCCAACTTGAGCGATGTGGTATTAGTGCGGATTGTCAAGGAGAAGCCAACAGTCACCAAGTTGAACTTGGCGGAAGCCATTCAGAAAGGGCGGTTAGACCAGTCACCGCCCGTTCAGCCGGGCGATGTCCTGTATGTGGGGCGGAAGCGACGCGGGAGCGGTTGGGAGGACTTTGCCCGCATCATTGGGTTGGCGAACAGCGTTGCCCTCCTGACCTACTACCTCGGTCGGTAGGCACCTTTCCCCTTAGGGACTGATTGCGGCAAACTGAAAAAGCCTTTGGGGGCAACCGAAGCGTTGGGGGTTTGGGTTCCCTTGACAGGGAGGTTGAGAGCATGCGGCGGACGCAGGTCACACCGCAAACAACCAGAACGCCGTCAACCAATTCTCACAACCGCTCCCACATCACCCTACTCCTGTGCGACGACCATCCCCTCTTCCTGCTGGGATTGAAAACCTTCCTGGAGCGACAGGACGGGATTAAGGTCGTTGGGGAAGCAACGGATGCCGAAACCCTGTTAAAACTGGCTACCCGCTTGCAGCCAGACATTGTCATCATGGACATGTCCACCGCAAAGCGGAACGACTTTTTGGTGTTGCACCAATTGGCGGAATTCTGTCCCGACACGAAAGTCATCATCATCACGGGTTACTGCGACCCCGTTGATTTGTTGCGCTCCATCCGAGCGGGCGCTCAAGGCTACCTCTTCAAATCCAGTGACCCGAACCTGATTTTGAACGCCATCGCTACCCTTCGGGACGGGAAACCGTGGATTCAACGGGAGTTTACCGAGCAATTGTTTGATGTCATCAGCGACCTCTCCCGCATCGCCATGCCTCCCCCCATCCAAACCTTATCCTTGCGAGAACGAGAGATTTTGCGCCTCGTCTCCGAAGGGCTAAGCAACAAAGAGATTGCCTCAAAGTTGCACTTGAGCGTGCAAACCGTCAAAGTCTACTTGACCCGCATCTTCCACAAATTAAGCGTCCGAAACCGAGTGGAAGCCGCCCAATACGCCATCCTCCACCTGAACGAATGGGCAGATTGAAACAGCCCAAGGAGATGGGGAGGGCTCACCTTTCAGGGAGCCAAAATCAGGCAGCCATGATGATGGCATTGGGCTTATCTTGACGAGCGCTCCTGAGTAAAGGAGACAGGGAAATGGCAAGCGGCTTTCAGAACACGGAACAGGAAAGCAAGACGGCAACACAGCCGCAGCGAAGCGACGGGCGCTCCCAAAGTTTAGCCCGGCGGGTGGCACGAAATATGCTCTCTCGCTCCGCCCGCCACCTCGTCAGCGCCCTTGTTGGCTTCGTCCTCATCCCGATGTTCACTCGCTACTTGGGTGCAGAACAGTATGGTGTCTGGGTGTTGGCGCAAAGCGTCGTCGGCTACCTCAACCTGATGGAGTTTGGGCTCACAACGACCCTCATCCGACACCTCGCTGCGGCGAAGGCGACCGGTGACTACACTCAAGCGAACCGCATTTTGGGGCAATTGGCGACGATGATGTGGGCGGTCGGAGGGCTCATCACCCTCGTCACCATTATCGGCACTTTGTTGCTTCCATACCTGTTCAAACTCTCGCCCGAACAGGCAATCCTTTTCCAGTGGGCATTTTTGCTCATCGGTATTCAAGCGGCGTTAGGGGTGATAACGAACATTTGGGAAGGCGCAATGTCGGCAGCGGAAGACTACCACATCCTCAACGGGCTTTACATCTTCGCTGCACTGGCTCGGTTCGCCTATTCCGTCATCCTGCTTAAACTGGGCTATGGGCTGCTGGCTTTGTTGAGCGCCCAGTTTGTCGTTATCGGCATCGTTTGGCTCCTTGACCACCTTTACATGAAATGGCGCTACCCACAGTTGAGTTTCCGTCCCCGTTGGTATGGTTGGCGAGAAGCCAAACCCTTAGCCAAATTCAGCACTGCTGTGTTTGTAAGCCACATTGCAGGCTTGCTGGCCAACGACACCGACAAAGTCATTGCAGGCGCCATGCTCGGTCCCACCGCCGTCGCCATCTACCAAGTCGGCTACAAACTTTACGACCTTGCAAGAACGGTTTTTGCCAACTCTATCAGCGTGCTTATGCCGACGGCGGCAGCGCTGGCTGCACAGGGCGACCACGAGCGTTTGCGCCAAATGATTTGCCAAGTTAGCGCGGCAATGGTCGCCCTTCTCAGCGCAATCTACATGCCCTTCATTCTTTACGGAAAAGACTTCATCCAACTTTGGGTAGGTCCCAAGTTCACTTTATCGGCGACGGTGTTAACTTGGCTGAGCATTGCGATCCTGTCTGGCGCCCACAACCGTGTTTTAGGGGCAGTGTTTTGGGGCACAGGGGATTGGTGGGTTAACACTTACCCTAGCGTGATTTATGCCCTTGCCAATGTTGCTATCAGCATCCTGTTATGCTGGAAATGGGGACTTGTCGGTATCGCTGCGGGAACGACGCTGACCGCCATCCCCGGCGTCCTTTGGCTGACTTGGTATGCGATGAAAAGGTTCCGATTATCGCCTTGGGACCTTTTGGGGCGAGTGTGGGCGGGAGCCCTCTTGGGTATGGCTTTTGGATGGCTCGTGGGGGATTTCTTTTCGCTCGTCCTCCCACTCTCGCTTTTACGCTTGCTCTTGCAAGTTATCCTTTTTGAAATCGGATTTTGGGCGGTGATGGTGACTTTTGGTCTCACCCCTGCCACCAAACGACAAATGAAAGCGGCTATACTTGGGATGATTCCTGAAAGGGCTCCCTTAGCAGGAGGTGTAGACCGATGAGGTTCTCCTTCCCTTTAGCGCAAAACTTCTCATTGCCATCAGTGACGAGGAAGGCGAAGCCGAGTTGTCCTTTTATCAACAAACAGGGGAGCACGTGCAATCATTGTCCAACCAGAACGACCTCTTCCACCATGCACACGGATGTGCCATAGTGATTGCCCCCATTGTATCGCTCAAATCACTGTGGAAGAGGTAAAGAAGGCTATCATCAAACTACTTGATTGAGGTGTTTGACGGAAGCTTTGCCTTCTTCTTGAAAACAAAAGTTTGCGCCTAACCGCCTAACGGCGCTTTTACCAGATGGATGGGAGATGGTTCATGCGACTTCTATTCCTCATCCATGCCTATCCGCCCGATGTGATTGGGGGACACGAAATCCGCTGCCAAAGGACGGCAGAAGGGTTGCGGCAGCGGGGGCATGAGGTTTTAGTGCTCACGACCTTTAAACGGGAAAACGGTCCACGCAAGGAAGGGCATGTCTGGCGGTTACTCCGCTCTAAATGGTCAGAAGACCCGAAGCGCTCCGCCTTCAAGTGGGTCTTCGTCTACCGACACAATGTGAAAGTCTTCAACCGCGTTGTGAGAGAGTTTCAACCTGATGTTATCTGCCGATGGGGACTTGACTGGTGCACGGCGGCATTCACCCTCTATGTCCACCAAAATGCCCCTTGCCCCATCGTGACCTTTGTGGGCGGTGGAACTCCCAGTGCTCCCGATGACCTGTGGTTCCACTTTTTCCGAACGCCAGCAAAAGGGCGAGTGCGAAATTGGGTTAAAAAAGCCTTAGTTCGTCTGGCAGGTCTTTGGATTCCGACGCAACCTCAGCCCCTCGTTTACGACACCGTGACTTTCAACAGCCGCTTCGCGCGGGATTGGTGCTTGAACCGAGAGGGTTGGAAGGTGAAGCGCCCGGTGGTCATCTATGGAGGCGTGGATACGCACCAATTCCCGCCCCGTCCCTCAAGGGCTTATCACCATCCGCCCCACTTCCTATTTGCCGGTCGGCTTGACCCTGAAAAAGACCCATTCTCTTGTCTGGAAGCGGCAGCGAAATTAGCGCAAAAAGGGTTGCCTATTCAATTGACCTTAGCCGCCGGCTCCACCGTTGACATCTATCAGACCTATGCCCGAACCGTTTGGCAACGAGCGAAGGAACTGAACGGCATCGTCCAAATCCAACTGCAAGTGCCCCCATCCGAGATGCCTACTGTCCTGCACCAACATGATGTGTTCGTTTTCATTTCGCGTATGGACGGATGGCCCAATGCCCTTTTAGAAGCGATGGCGTGTGGGTTAGCAGTGATTGCGACCCGATGCGGCGGTCCTGACGAAATCCTTATAGAGGGCGAAAACTGCTTGATTTTTCCTTTTGGCGATGCCGATGCGTTAGCGGAGCGGATGGAGCAACTGATTCGTGACCCCGCCTTGGTCGTCAAACTCGGACAGAACGCCCAAAAACTCATCCGCGAACGATTCACCTTAGAGCGCTACTTGGACGAAACGGAAGCGCTGCTTTTGAGCGTAATGCGTAAAGTGTAATCCGTAGCCCTATTCCCTCTGCCTTTTGCCCTATGCTCCATGTCATTAATGTCGGAGCGGCGTTAGCCGCGAAAGGATGAAAGCAAAGGTCGCGCCTTACAGCGCTCCTACCGTTGGATTAAGTCAACCGCAAGGGCGAAGGAGAGAAGTGCAATGAAGCAAAAGCGAGACTTACTGGTGATTTTGGGGCGGTTGCCCTGTCCGCCTTACACAGGATTAACGGTGCGCTATGCCTATTTCTTGGAAGGCTTAGCATCTCACTGGCGTTTGTGGGTCGTTGCTTTCGCTGACCTCAAGCAAGGCCAACGGAAAGAAAGTGGGATTGCAGCGATGCAACCTTTTTGCCATCGTTTGGAAGTTGTAGACCTTCCCCCTGAGCCGACGGGGTGGCGTCGCTACCTGTCCTTGGTTCTGTCCCGCAAACCTTGTCACAATGTCTTACCTTACTACACCCGAGAGTTTCGGGAACGATTGCGGAGGCTGTTGCGAACAATTCGTCCCGATGTGGCTCTGCTCCTCTATCTGCCCGTCGCCGATTACCGCTACGAAGTGCCCGCGGGGGTGCCCGTCGTGCTGGATCACCCTGACGCTTTTTCGCCTGCCTTTTTTCAAGCCGCCGCACAGTCTTATGGTTGGCATCGCCGTTGTTTTGCCCTATTGGATACTTGGAAACTGAAGGCATTTCAAAGACGGGCTGCAAAGGAATGCGACCTGAACATCGTGGTGAGCGAGGAAGATAAACGGCTCTTGCTCTCCCTTTGCCCCACAGCGCAGGTCACCGCGTTGCCGACCGGTGTAGACCTCGCTCAGTATGCGAAAGGTAGCCGCGAAGGAGACAAGGACGGAACAGATGTGCTGCTGACGGGCGTCTTCACCTACTCGGCGAACATAGAGGCTGCCTGCTATCTGTGCGAAGAGATCATGCCTTTGGTGTGGCGCAAACGCCCCAAAACAACGGTCATGTTGGTGGGAATGCAGTTTGCGGAGCGGGTGCGGCAACTTGCTACCGAACGGGTTCGGTTGGTAGAGAATGTCCCTGACATCCGCCCTTACTATCAATCCGCGAAAGTGTTTGTGGCTCCCTACCGTTTTGTCTTCGGCATCCGCTATAAGATTTTGGAAGCAATGGCGATGGGCAAACCGATTGTTGGAACCTCGGCAGCCTTCTTGGGTATCCCTGCACAAGATGGTGTGGGTTGCTTGATTCGCGATGACCCTACCGAATTTGCTGATGCCCTTTTGTGGCTTCTGGAAGACGCTGGGAAACGCCAATCCTTAGGAGAGCAAGCCCGCGCTTTCGTCGCCGAGCATTTTGACCGCCATCGCATTGTCGCTCGGTTGAACGAGAGGCTGGAGGGGATTGCCCGATGAGAATTCTCTTTGTAGCGCCGTTGATTGGTCCTGTCCATAGTTCGGGGCGATTGTGGGTGAAGTGGCTGCGTCGGTTGGGGCATGAAGTGACGACTTTTGATTATCGGCAAGCCGTCATCCCTGAGCGGTGGCAGGTGAAAATCAAGGGTGGACGGCGCCTACAACGGCTGTTGATGCAATTCCCTTTGCGCCAAGTCGCCCTCCAACGCCCTTACGATTTGATTTTCGTCCTCAAGGGCGAGACCATCTTGCCTTCCACCCTCCGTGCCATTCGCCAGCGCCATAAGGGCTTGCTCATCAATTGGATGGGGGACGAACCCCTTCATTTCCACAACATTCGTAACTCCTTGCCCTTTTACGATACCATTTTCCTAACCGACCGAGGCTGGGTGGATTCAGTGCGAAGGCTCGGTTATCGTGCAGAGCATTTACCCTACGGCTGTGACCCTGAGGTGCATCGCAAAGTGCTTCTAAGTGACCAAGAGTTGCGGTATTTTTCTGCCGAGGTTTGCTATGTAGGACGGCGGGATGAACGGGAAAATCTTCTGGCACAATTAAGCGGTGTCCCGATGAAGATTTGGGGGTATGGCTTCAAGCAGACAAAATTCACCGAGTTACGCCCTTTCATCGCTGGCAGCGCTTTGAACGAGGAGGAAATGGTCAAAGCCTTCAACGCTGCAAAAATCGTGCTGAATTTGCAGCCTTCACACCATGTAACGGGTGTGAATTACAAAATCCACGAGGTGGCAGGGTGTGCCGCTTTCCAATTGATTGACTTTAAACCTGAAGTTGCTGAGATGTATGAGCTAGGCAAGGAGATCGTTTGCTTTCAGACACTGGATGAACTGAAGGAACTGATTGCCCGTTACTTGCGGGACGAAGGGGAACGGCAACGGATTGGGGAGGCTGCTCAGCGCCGCGCCTATGCTGACCACACGCTGGAGCAACGCGTCCGCAAAATGATGGAGATTCTTTCCGTAATGCGGTAAATCGTCATGCACAACTTCTGCCCTACACTCCACTTACGGCGCTCCTACGGTGAGGTTTCATGCGATTGTAGGGGGCGGCGTCAGCCGCGAATTGAAAACATGTTCAGGGAGGTCACGGTAGGTAATGGTGCTGGTAGAGCGGCTGCGACGCTTTTGGCGAAAGCCCTTGCGGGACAAGGTATGGAGTTTGCGGGCACATTTAGCCCCTTGGCTCCCATTGCCAATGCGCCTTGAGTTTGGGGCATGGTGGTTGGTGTGGTATGACTCCACAAGCCATCGCATTTACCAGCGAAGTTATGAGCCCAACACGCAAGCGTTTTTGAAAGGCTTTTTAAAGACGGGCATGACCGTTTTGGACATCGGTGCGCATCATGGCTTTTACACCTTATTAGCCGCCCGTTGTGTTGGGCTGGTGGGGAAAGTCACCGCCTTTGAGCCATCGCCTCGCGAGCGACGCAGGTTAATTTGGCATGTCCGCTTGAACCGATGTCCTCAAGTGCTCGTAGAGCCCTTCGCTCTTTCTGACCGTGAGGGAACGATGGAACTTTACCTGACGCAGGATAATAGCGCCAACAGCCTTTCCCCCCCTAAGATCTCGCCTATCGTCGGCAAGGTGACTGTTAAAGTGACGACACTGGATGCCTATTGCCAACGCAACCGCATTGAGCGAGTGGATTTGGTCAAAATGGATGCGGAAGGGGCGGAGTTGTTGATTTTGCAAGGGGCAAAGAAATTGCTGCAGGGTAAGCTTCGTCCAGTCATTATCACGGAAGTGAACCCCCAAACAGCTGTTCGGTTTGGCTATTCAGTGGACGACTTGAAGGCATTTTTGACGGAACTAAAGTTCCACTGCGTGGCTGTGCCCGGTGAGGAAAATGTGATTGCCGCTCCCACCGAGCGGATGGAGGAAGTTGCCGTTATTACGGAACGTTGTTGGCGCACTTGATGGCAATTCAGTGTGGCTCTCTGATTAGGTGACTTTTGATGCGTGGATTGGGACGATTGCGGCGGTGGAAACGAAGGGTGCGAGCGTGGTGGCGGCATCGGCGAGGGTTGGCAGGGAAGGGGGCGAGCATCCTTTGCTATCACCGTGTCGCTCACTTACCCGAATCACCTCGCCGGCTTTGGGTCAGTTCGGAAAGGTTCGCTGAGCATCTGGACTACCTGGTGCACCATTGCCATCCCCTTTCGTTGGCGGATTTGGTGCGAGGGATTCAAGAAGGGCGATTGCCTGAGCGAAGTGTCGTGGTGACTTTTGATGACGGCTATGCTGATAACCTGTGGAATGCAAAGCCTTTATTGGAGCGTTACGGTGTGCCGGCGACGGTCTTCGTGACCAGCGGGTTCGTGGGACAAGACCGCCTATTTTATTGGGACGAATTAGCCTGCTTGATGTTGGAGTCAACCGATAGCGCTCTTGACATCCTCACCATCACGCTCCCTGATGGGAAGCAGCATCACTATTTGCTTTCCACTCCCTCTCAACGGTTGCGAGCCTATCACGCCCTTCATGACCGGCTGCGCCCACTGCCGCCCACTGAGCGGGAGCAAGTGTTAGAGCAAGTGCGTTCCCAGTTGGGCAGTCTGACACAGGCGCAACGGGAGAAGCATCGGGCGTTGCGTCGGGAGGAATTGCATGTGTTGGGGCAGGACGAATTGGTGGAGGTGGGTGCCCACACGGTCTCCCATCCCGATTTGCCTTGTTTGCCTGAGGCGATGCAATGGCAGGAAATCTATGAGAGCAAGCGGCAATTAGAAGCGTTGCTTCAACGCCCCGTTCGGTTCTTTGCTTACCCTTACGGGAGCGGCGACGAACGGACACGAAAGTTGGTGCAACAAGCAGGATTTGAGGCAGCGTGTGCCCTGTATGAAAGGGTGATCAACCTCACCTCCCATCTCCTTTGGCTCCCCCGCTTGTTCGTGGAAAACTGGGACGGAGACGGATTGGCGCGGAGGATGAGGGAGATTTGGTAAGGCAAAGACTTAGGGACGCAGGGACACGAAGATGAAACGGTGAAGCGGAGAAGCGGCTATTGGGACGAGTAAACCTTTCGGGAGATGGACGAACACTACGACCCTCTCATTGTAAACTGGTGCGGATGGTGGACAACCCTCGTCCTGGTTGGTTGTGTCCGAAGCGGGGGAGACATAGGGAAACGGGGAATTTTTCTCCGCGTCTCCGCTTCACCGTGTCGCCGCGTTATCGTTAAAAGGTGAAAGCCATGCGCATTCTCGTCCTGACATCGCACTTGTTTCCCAACTACAAAAACCCGCATGCAGGTTCGTTTGTAGTAGAGCAGGTGCGGCATTTGCGGGAGTTTTGCGATATCACGGTGTTGGTGCCTCATCCTTGGGTGCCGTCGTTGCTGGCGAAACTGAGCGCCAAGTGGCGCTCCTATGCGGAGCTTCCTTCCGAAGAGACCATCGCCGGCATCCGCGTCTTGCACCCTCGCCGCATCGTCATCCCGAAGGTCAATTCGTGGGCGTGGATGACCTTTTCGGTCACGCTCAGTTACTGGCACTTCCTTTCCCAATCCTTCCGCCGCTCCGCTTCCCCGTTTCCCCGCTTTTCCGTTTCTGAGGTTGACCTGATTGAGGGACATTTTGCCCTCCCTGATGGGTTCGCCGCCGCCTGGTTAGGCAGAAAGTTCGGCAAGCCGAGCCTCGTCCATGTGCATGGGACGGATGTTCACACCCTCCCGAACGAGTCGCCCTTGTTGCGGCGGTTAGTGATTGGAGCGTTGCGCCATGCCGATGGGGTGCGGTCGGTCAGCCAAGCCATCGCCGACCTCACTATAGCATTGGGTGCCGATGCTGACAAGGTGCGGGTCATCCCTAACGGCGTGGATGTTCGGCGATTTTCTCTGATGCCCAGAGACATTGCAAGGCAGCAGTTAGGTTTAGACCCGCAGCGCCGTTACCTGCTCTATGTCGGTCGGTTGGTGGCGGTCAAAGGCGTGGAGTTGCTGCTTCACGCTGCCGCTGTGGTCATGGCACAATGTCTTGATGTTGACCTTTTGCTCGTGGGCGATGGGGCGTTGCGGGCATCCCTTCAAGCCCAAGCAGAACAACTTGGCATCCCTTCCCGAACCCATTTCGTCGGCGTTCAGTCTCATGACCTCATCCCGCTTTGGATGAATGCGGGGGATGTTTTGTGCTTGCCCAGCCACAAGGAAGGCATGCCGACTGTTTTGTTGGAAGCCCTCAGTTGCGGGACACCTGTCGTGGCGACGGCAGTCGGTGGTGTGCCGGAAATCGTGGCGGATGGCAAGGTTGGCTATCTTGTTCGCTCCCGCGACCCAGAAGAATTAGCAACTTGCCTGCTGCAAGCACTCTCTCAAGACTGGAACCGAAGTGCCTTGCGGGACTACGCGATGCAATTTTCCTACGAGAGGGTGACCCAGCAGTTGCTGGCGATGTATGGGGAGTTAATGGATGCGAAGCGTCCTGCGCAAAGTGTAACGGAGTAGCCCCACGCTTGTCCTTTCGCGGCTAACGCCGCTCCTACCCTCAAGGGCAGAGGGTTTAAATTATGCAGGACGAGTGAGGTGTTTCCGATGACCCCGAAAGTGCTTGTCCTCTTCCGCAACGACGATTTGTGTGCGTGGAGCAACCCGGCACACGAAGAGCGGTTGCTTTTTCTCTTCACCGACTATAAAGTGCCCATGACACTGGGTGTCGTCCCGAAAGTTCGGGGATGGCATTTGACGGACAACCGTGCCATTGTGCAGTTGTTGGAGCAAGCCAAAGCATCAGGACATGAATTGGCACTGCACGGCTTGGAGCACGACCACCACGAATTTGAGCGGTTGCCAATAGATGAATTGCGTCGGCGCCTTGCGGAAGGGCAACGGTTGATGCGAACATGGTTTGGTGAACCTGCCCAAACCTTCATCCCGCCCGACAACGCCCTGTCAAGGGCCGTCCTATCCCTTTTGGCAACGCAGGAAATCAGTGTCGTATCGTCTGGTCCGCCCCTTCTCCCTCTCTTGGGAAACCAACCGTTCGTCGTGGATGCAGTGGCTCGGCTTTTCTTTGCCCCCTTGGTGGTGCTCATTCGCCATCTAGCATCTTTGCCCCTCTCCCAGCCGTTGCCGTTGGTCATCTACTTTCACTCGTGGGAGGTGCGGACTAAACCCCATTGGGAGCGGTTGGCTATTTTGCTGCAAACGGTGCGGGAGACGGAGGGTGTGGTGGCGACAACTTTTGCCCAAGCCCTTCATCAATTCCCTGACGCCCTGCGAGTTTGGGTTGAGTGGCGGCGGGACGAAACGATGGTGCAGCGGTGGAACAGTGCCTTCCATCATCGGGCTTTCCGCAGGGCAAGGATGCTTCATCGCTATTGGCGAGATTCTCACGCTCGTTGGTTCCCTGCCCCGGCTTTGGAAGAATGGCTGGTGCGGGCTTATGCTGCCGCCGTGCAGGGCGATGTAAGGGCGTTGGAGCAAATTGTCCTCCACCCTGCAAGGCAATTCGTAGGAACGACGCTTTCTCAATCTGCGGAAACTCTTATCGGGTGGTGTTCTTTGGCAGCGGTGGCGACTGTCCACCATTTCACCCGACCGCGACTGCCCACCAAAATGGAAGATGCGTTGGGTGCCGTCGCATCATCCCACCTCGCCACATTGGCTGGGGTCAATAGTGCGCAACCGAGGCGGTCTCTTGTCTACCTTTCTTTTGATTTCCGTCTCGTTGCGGAACATGCCGCCATGACCAGCCGGGCGCTGGCAAAGCGGGGATGGCAGGTGACTTTCGTGCACCCCAAAGGAGCCATCTGGAACGTAAAAAGAGACGGGTTACGGCGCCTTGAGGTGGAAAACTCGGCAATTGGAGCCCAAAAGGAGATGGCAAAGTTAATTGCGTCATGGCGACCGCCGATCGTCTACGCCCGCCAACATTGGAAAGGCATTTTGCCCCTCCTCATCGCCCACCGACATGGCATCCCTTATGTCGCCGAATTCAACGGACTGCGCCATCGGGGGATGCTCCGAAAAAACCCGAAAAGCGTGAAGGCGCACCTTATCCGCTTTTTGGAGCGTCAAAGCGCCCGATTAGCAACTGCCCTTGTCGTCCCTTCCCGCACTCTCGCCGAGCGGATTGCCGCATTGGTTGGCTCAAACACTGAAATCCACGACCTCAGAACCATCCCTCCCACTTTATCCCTCACCAATTACGCCCTTCCTATCTTCATTGTGCCCAACGGGATAGACCCTGCCATCTTTTGCCCCCGTCCTGCCGAGGCGGTGCGGCAACAATTGGGGTTGCCGACGGAAGGACGCATCATCGTCTATGCGGGCAGCCTGCATGTATGGCAAGGCATTGATGTGCTCCTTCACGCTTTCGCCCGATTGAGAACCCACTTTCCCGACTGCCGCCTCCTCATCGTCGGCGGTCAGGACGAGCCCGGAAAGGACACCTACCACCAATTGGCTCGCGAGTTGCGCGTTGCCGATTACACCCACTTCATCCCCTTCGTGCCCTACGAGCAAAGTGCCTTATGGATTGCGGCAGGAGATGTTTGTGTGGCGCCGTATCTGGATAGTTATCGTGAGTATGGAGGAGGCTCGCCGCTCAAAGTGTACGCCTACCTTTCCTGCGGTCGCCCCATTGTGCTGTCCGATTTGGGTGAGTTCGTGGAAGCCGATTTGGTGCGGCAAAGCGGGGCGGGGTTGTTAGTGCCGGAGGGCGATCCCGAAGCGTTGGCGGATGCACTGGCACGCTTGCTCGCTGACCCTTCCTTGCGTGAGGAGATGGGGAAGCGAGGGCGAGAGGCAATCCTGAGCGGCTACACTTGGGACCATAATGCGGAGCGAATTGAAAGGGTGTTGGAGGGCGTAATGCGGAAAGCGTAACGATGTGGGAGCCAGATGAGCGGCGACCCACTTGGTTCCGCTGCTTCGCCATCCTATTCGGGGGAGGCGCAGCCGAATGGGCGCATCCGCTTTTGGGGTTCCATCACCGAGGTGGGCAAACAGTCTAAAACGCCTTCTTTGACAAAGGGTTCAAACCTTGAAGGGAGGAGCCGCTATGGTTTTCCACTACGACCCAGCAACGGACATGCTTTACATTGAACTGGCGCCCAGACCGAGCGTAGAAGAAGTTGCCCTCAAAGTTGTGCTGGACTTTGATGAGCAAGGGGCAGGGGTGGGCATTGAAATTGAAGACGCTACAATTGGGTAAGGAGTGAACCCCATGCGCCTCTTCTACATCAACTACGCCGACCTTTCGGTCGCTTATGGGGCAACAGTCTGTATCGTGGAGTTAGCGCGGGCACTCGTTAAGCAAGGGCACGAAGTTACCGTCATCGTCCCTCAATTCCGCCCCAACCCTCATTACGCATCTCGCTTTGCGCAGGATGGCTTTGACGTTGCGGCTGTCCCCATTCGGGATATCCGGTTCGTGCGGAAGATTGCCTTCTATTGGCGCTCGGCGTTGCTGGTCTGTGAGCTGGCACGCATTAAGCGTCCCGATATCCTCTACTGGGGCGAAATGACCTACACCCTCACACCCTCCCTTGTTTCCAAACTTTTACGCATCCCTTACGCCATCATCGCTCACGGGTTCGCCCCCGACGAGTTGCGGGTCTCCCGATGGCGGATGGCAATTGTCAAGTGGTGTCAAAAAGTCTACTTTGGCAACGCGGATGCCATCATCACCGTCACGCCCAAAATCGCTGAGCGAATCAGTGAAGTCTATGGCGTGCCGAAGGAGCGCCTCCATCCTATTGAAAACGGCGTCAACCTGGAGCGGTTCAAGCCAATGGACAAAGGCACCGCGCGGTCGCTATTGGGGCTCCCTGACGGTTACACCTACATCGGCTGGGTCGGCTACTTCTTCCCTTGGTCGGGGGTGGAGACGCTGCTGCAGGCGGCAAAATGCGTCTTGAGCGAAGAGCCATCCGCTCGCTTCATTATCGTCGGGCACGGACTCTGGGGCACGCATTTGACCGACTTTGCAAAGGAGTTGGGGTTGCGAGTTTTGGATGGAACGAAATGGGGAAGCAGAGAAACAAAGACGCGGGGCGAAAAAATCACCGCATTCCCACTTCCCCGTGTCCCCGCGTCCCCTGAGCATTGGGATGTCTGGTTCACGGGAGAGGTGCCCAACGAGTTGGTGCCAGTGTTCATCAACGCGTGGGACATAGGGGCAGCGCCTTACCCAGGTGGTCGGAACGAAAAGAGTGGTGGCTCGTCCATGAAAATTCGCGAATACTTTGGCTGTGGTGTTCCTGTTGTGACGACCGATGTGGCGGGGATTGGAACTCGGTGGTTGGTCGGCGTGGCGGGGGAGCAAGGGGATGCCCGCTCGTTGGGGGAGGAACGGAGAGTGGTTGGGGAACGGGGCATTCTCGTCCCGCCCGATGATCCGGAGCGCTTTGCTGCTGCCTTACTGTGGCTCTTCCGTCACCGCAAAGCCCGCCAGCAAATGGGCGTTGCTGCCCGCCGCTTCGCTGAAGCCTATTGCAGTTGGGATGAAGTGGCGCGCCAAACCGTCGCCGTGTTTGAGCGCATTGTGCGTAAAGCGTAACGATCGGGAGCGGAGAGGAAGGAGCAGAGAACGAAGGGCAGAGGGCAAAGGGAAAGGGTAGAAGCGCCGTTTAGGCGCGAACTTTTGTTTTTTTCGCGGCTAATGCCGCTCCTACCGTAGGAGCATGGAGCAAAAAGCATGGAGCAAAGGGAATGGAGCGAAGGGCAAAGAGTTGCGGGTTACCCTTTACGCATCACAAGTTACGCTTCGGAGGTGACCCTTCATGACACCCCGCCAGCAAGTCTTCGCCATTGCCGCCAGCATCGTCATCGTCTTGCTGGTCTTTGAGTTGGTTCGGCGGCGTCGGTTGCGGGAGGAGTTCACTTGGCTTTGGATGCTCAGCGCTGCTACCATCCTCCTCATCACTGTCCGCTACGATTTGCTCGTCGCCGTCACTCACCTGATTGGTGCCGTTTTGCCCACCACGACCGTCTTCCTGTTCGGCATCCTGTTTCTTTACCTCATCTGCCTGCATTACGCCGTCAAGGCAACCACTTTGACCGAGCAGGTCAAGAAACTGGCGCAAGCCCATGCCCTTCTGGAAGCCGAATTGCGGGAAGTCAGAAGGAGCATGGAGCACGGCGCAGGGAGCACGGCGCAGGGAGCAAAGGACAGAGGTTAGGAGCGCCGTCCAGGGTGACCTTTGGTGAACTTTTGCTTCTTTCGCTTTCGCGGCTAACGCCGCTCCTACAACAAAGGCGTAGGTTGGTGGAACTTGGAGGAACGCCGTTCGGGGCGAACTTCTGGCGAACTTTTGTTTTTTTCCGCCGCTCCGAGGTCGGTGGCTGTGAAAACGAAGCAGGCGAAAGCAGGCTCTGTCTTCGCAAATCCCGACTTTCGTCGGGGGCAAGTGGTGACAGTTGTTTGACTTCCGTAAAGACAAGCCCCAATGCGCTCGTCCTTTGTCGGCTAATTGGAGGTGTCTTAAGCGTGCAAATGAGACAACTTGAGGGTCTTTCCCTTCGCGCCCTTCTTTTTGGCACCTTCTTGCTGGCATTGCTTTTGCGGTTGGCGTTTTTAAGTATCAAGCCGCTAGCATGGTCACACCAACTTCAAGCCGGTGACGAGCCGCTGTATCATGGACTGGCGATTAACTTGATGCGTGGTGAGGGGTATGTGTTTGAGGGCGAGCCCCGAAGTTATCCGCCACCGTTACATCCCCTCTTTATCGCCGCAGTCTATCGGGTGGTTGGAATAAGTCCACCTGCCGTTCGGGTTATGCAAGCGGTGCTTGGCAGTTTGCTGTGCATGCTCATCGCCTGGTGGGCAGCAGCGATTTGGGGCAAACGGGCAGGGCTATTTGCGGGCGTCGTGGCAGCCCTTTACTATCCCTTCCTCCAACTTCCCCTCTACTTGATGACCGAGAACCT
>Ga0210001_100004_pt1 | contig 23362 bp, 19 predicted proteins | sample Antgeofumaro1A2E_FD_188085 | JGI IMG/M metagenome (GOLD analysis project Ga0210001, IMG submission 188085) | Geothermal fumarole subsurface microbial communities from Mt. Erebus, Antarctica - 1A2E (SPAdes) (version 2) | ecosystem: Environmental > Terrestrial > Volcanic > Fumaroles | place: Mt....
GCCCCAAACCGATGATGCCGATGGTTTTGCCTTCCAACTTGGTGCCGACAAATTTCGTCCGTTCCCACTTCCCTTCCCGCAAGGAGGCAAAGGCTTGCGGGATTTTTCGTAGGAGCGCCAAGAGCAAAGCGAAGGTGTGCTCGGCGGTCGCCGTAGTGAGAGCAGAAGGCGCATTGACCACGAAGATGCCGCGTTCCGTTGCCGCTTCCACATCAATGTTGTCCACTCCTACCCCCGCGCGCCCAATAACCCGCAGTTTGACTCCGTTCTCTATAACCCGACGGGTCACTTTCGTCCCACTGCGAAGGACAAGGGCGTCGTAATCGCCCACTACTTGGCAAAGTTCATCCTCGCTCAATTTGGTGCGGACATCCACCTCCGCCATCGTCCGCATTAGCGCAATGCCGGCTTCCTCTAACGGGTCAGCGACCAACACCCGATAAGGCACGAATGGGTTCACCTCCAATGCTAAAATGTAGCATGCCGTTTCCCGTTAAGTGTCGGTCAGTTCCGAAAACTTTTGTCAGGGTAAGCCTTCATCCCAGCACCCAGCGGGCGTAAAGGAAGGCAAGAGGGGCGGTGGCAAGAAGGCTGTCAAATCGGTCTAACACGCCACCATGACCGGGGACGAGCGCTCCGAAATCCTTAATGCCCAAATCGCGTTTGAGCACACTCTTCCCCAAATCGCCCAATTGCCCAACCGTACCCAATGCCAACGCCAGCAATGCAAACGGAACGGGACGGGCAAGGGAAAGCCAAACTTGCCTGACGTTTTCCGACTTCCCTAGAGACACCAACAGCCATGCGAAAAGCCACGCCGTCACGAACCCCGCCAACATGCCTGCGAGGGAACCTTCCAGCGTCTTGCCGGGGCTCACTTGCGGCGCCAAAGGGCGCTTACCGAATTTTTGCCCGAAAAAGAAAGCCACACTGTCTGTCATCCAAACGCTGGCGAGCACCAGAAAAACCAAATCGCGCCCAACGGGATAAAGGCGGTCGGTTACCGAAACGAAAAAATGGCGTAGCAAAACAAGGAAAGCGAACAAACTTAAGTAGCCGATGCAGAACACTGTTGCCGCCACTCCGAAAAGGCGGTCGCCCAACGGAAGGGTTGCAGGTGCTCTCGCAGACCGAAAGACGAACGCTCCCATGCTTCCCAACACGGTCGCCCACCAAAGAAAAGCCCACGCTCCCATCAAAGTCAGCGGTTGGTCGTGCCATTGGTGAGCGCTCAAGACGACAGCGATCACTCCCGCTATTGCCACTTCTTTGGCAACTTCCTTCCCCATTCGCCGCATCGCCCGCATTAACTCCCACAACCCCAGCAGCGCCAGTGCCAGCACAGCGAGGGTAAACGGCAATCCCCCAACCCAAACCACTAACGCCACCAACGGGATGCCTGCTAAAGCGCTCAACACTCGCGCCCGAACCATTGCCATCACCCGCAACTTTCAACACCGTCCGCTACGTCTCCTCATGCGTTCAGGCTTGTCAAAATTTTGTCGGGTGATAACAGGATGGGCGAGCCGCAAACAACTTCGCTGTCAGTCAACTGGGATGACGAGACACTAATTGAGCGCCTGATTGAAGAAGTGCTGGAGGGACACCCCCGCGCCGAACAATGGCGTCAGTGGCGGGGGGGGAGGAGCGCTTGGAGAAGTTGCTGGAGATGAAGGCGAAAGGCATCGCAGAGTATCCCGACCTTGACCAACGCATTGAGGAATTGCGCCGCTACATTGCCGTCCTGAGAGAGGAGGAAATCATCACCGAGTTCGTGGAACAGCAGGTTCGGATGGTCGTCGGAAAAGCGAAGTTGGAGCAAATGCTGGGGGAAGCGTTGGAGGAAGGTTGACAAGTTGGAGCGCAAGGGGAGGTGACACCCTGTGTGGCTGTGGTTGGTGATGGGCATGCTGGTGGGAATGCCGCAACAGGTCGTGGTGGAGGATTTTGAGCAACCGAAGGAGTTGCGCTTGGGCGGGATGCAAGTTCACCCCCAATCGCAAGTGTGGTTAAGCGAAAAGAAACCTTACGAAGGCAAGCGGTGTGCTCAGCTGCGCTACCGCTTTGAGCGGGTCAGCGGGTTGCAGTATTTGGAGGTCATCGCACCCCATTCGTTGACCGAGAAACCGCACCGCATCTTGGTGGCGGTGCGTGGGGATGGGTCGGGCAACATTGTGCGGTTGCGCTTCGTGGACGCAAAGGGCGAGTGGCACCAGTATGACTTGACGGTCCTGCATTTTCTCGGGTGGCGTCTCTGCTGGACGCACCTTGACACGCCTCACGGGCATTGGGGTGGGGACGGCAACGGACGCCTTGACTTCCCCATCACCTTCTTCAGCATCGTGCTGGATAGCCTCGTCCGACCGTCGCAGGGGGTCGTCGCTTTTGATGCAGTAACAGCGGAATACGGCGAGGAGGCGAGGAAGGTGGAAGTGCAATTTCTGCCCGCTAAGCAATGGGGCTACTTTTGGGGCAACGAGGACACGCAAAGCGGCACTCTCCGCGTGACTGCCAAAGAGCCGACAACAGTGGAAGTGGTGGTGCGGTTGCTCAATCATCGCGAAGAGTTTGTGCGGTTGCTGTGGCGCGGGAAAGTGACTGTTGCTCCCGATAAACCTTTTGAGCGCGCCTTGCCACTGCGGCTATCGGGCTTTGGGGTTTGGTTCGTGGAAAGTCAAGTTGGCGAGCAAACCTTCCGCCAATCAATCTGCTGGTTGCCAGAGCCAGCGCCTGTTTGGGACGAAAGTCCTTTCGGCGTTTGCACCCATTTCGGGCAGTTCAAGCACAAAGTTCCTGAGACGCTCAAGCTCATCAAGCGGATGGGAGCAGTGTGGATTCGCGACGAACTTTACTGGAGTAATGTGGAACGCGAAAAAGGCCAATTCGCTTTCCCCGACTACTACGACACCTACATGCAAGTTGCTGGTCGGCTGGGCATTCGTCCCCTCATCATCTTCAACTACGCCAACCCGCATTACGACGAAGGTTTAGCGCCCCACACCGAGGAAGGGCGTGCCGCCTTCGCCCGTTATTGTCGGGCGTTGATGGCGCACTATGGGAGCATTTGCCGTCATTGGGAGGTTTGGAACGAACCCAACATTGGCTTCTGGCAACCTAAGCCTAACCCCGACCATTACACTCGCTTGTTGCAAGTCGTTTACGAAACGGTCAAAGCAACCGACCCGAAAGCGACGGTCGTGGGTGTTTGCACGGCGGGCACAGATTGGGGCTTCATTGAGGAAGTGCTAAAGCGAGGGGGCGGAAAGTTCATGGATGCCCTCTCTGTCCACCCTTACCGCTATCCCCGCTCACCTGAAGCAAGCGATTTTGTGGGCGAATTGCGACGCCTCAAAGGGTTGTTGGACAAGTATGGTGCAGGTCACTTGAAAGTCTGGCTGACGGAGTTTGGCTACCCGACCCACATCACGGGCGGGACGCCTCAATGGCTTTCTGCCGCTTACATCGTTCGCACTTGCCTTTGGGCACTGACCCTTCCCTTCATAGAGCGCCTCTTCGTTTACGACTTTCAAGACGACGGTGAAGACCCCACCTACAACGAGCACAACTTTGGGCTCATTCGTTTTGACGGCTCTCCCAAAGTCGCTTACGCTGCTTTCCACACGATGGCGCGAATGTTGCATCGCAAGCGCTTCGTGCGGCAATTGGATGTGGGCGAAGGGACAGTGGGCTTGGTGTTCGCTGGCGAGACGGGGGAAGTTTGGGCGATTTGGTCACTTGAAGGGAAACAGAAAGTAAGCGTTGCTGTTTTGACGAAATCAGTCACTGGGACGGATTTGATGGGCAATAGTCGCTTGCTCCGTCCGAGAAGAGGGCAACTCTCCTTGACCGTCACGGAAGAGCCACTGTTCCTTCACTGGTGATCGGCAACGGGCTGTTGGCTCTCTTGGAGGTAGGCAGCAACAACTTCTTCGGGATTGCCGAGAAGGCGAATTTCGCCCCTGTCCAACCAAACAGCCCGCGTGGCGATTTCGGTGACCCACGCCAATTCGTGGGTGACCAAAAGGATGGCTTTCCCTTGCTCGCGCAACCGTTGAAGGGTGCGCAAAGCTTTCCGTTGGAAGGCAGCATCGGTGCTTTGCAATTGCTCGTCCACGAGGAAGATGTCAGCGTCCACATGCATGCCTAACGCAAACCCGAGGCGAACCGTCATGCCCAAGGAGTATGTGCGCATTGGTGCGTGTTCAAATCCTGTCAAGTCGGCGAACTCAAAAACGAAAGGCAAGCGCCGCCGCATCTCCGCCAGAGGAATGCCCAAGACCGTGCCGACGAAAAGTAAGTTTTCTTCGGCGGTCAATTCAGGATGGAAGCCGCCCGTCACTCCCAACAATGCCACCACGCGCCCGAAAGTTTCCACGCTCCCACTGGTTGGTTGGTAAATGCCTGCGATGATGGCAAGGAGGGTTGTTTTGCCCGACCCGTTTCGCCCCACAATCCCCACAATCTCACCAAAGGAAATGTCAAGGCTGACGCCCCGCAGGGCAGTCACTTCGGCAGGCTTCCATCGTCGGAAGGAAAGGACGGCTTCCTTCAAGGTGCGAGGCACTGCGTGGTAGGTTCGGAACACTTTCCACACATCCCGCACCCGAACGGCAAGGTGTTCTGCAAGTGGCGCCTTCATTTGCCTGAAACCCCTTTCATCTCCTGCGGCTTTCGTGGGACCCCCATGCATGACACCATCGCCTTATGAGCGCCGTCTTGTGAGCCAATCCCGCAAGGCAGCGTAAGGGCGCGTGTTGAGGATGTGCTCAGGCTCGCACCATGCCCGACGGGCAACAGCCACACCGAAGCGCATGAAGGACAAGTGCTCCCGTCGGTGGGCATCCGTGCCGATGAGCAGCAGAACACCTGCTTCTTTGGCAGCCCGTGCGTTCTCATCGTTCAAGTCCAGCCGCTCTGGTGAGGCGTTAATTTCCAGCGCCACCCCCACTTTGAGGGCTTTGTCAATGAGGGCATCCATCCGAACCTCATAGGGAGGGCGTTGGTTGATAAGCCGCCCTGTCGGGTGACCGATCGCGTGCACCAGCGGGTTTTCCATCGCAGTCAAGATGCGCTTGGTCATGGTGTCTATGTCCATCCTCATCGCCGAGTGAACGGACGCAATCACGATGTCCAATTGGCGGAGGATGTCCTCGTCCATGTAGAGGGAGCCATCAGGAGCAATGTCCACTTCAATGCCAGCGAGGATGGGAAACCCCAATCGGTCGCTGACGGTGCGGATTTCGCGGAGGAGTTTGCGGAAGTCATCGGGTTTAACGCCCCAACCCATCGGCGGGGAGTGGTCAGTGATGGCGAGGTATTCGTAGCCAAGCTCCATCGCTGCTAGCGCCATCTCTTCCACCGTGTTGAACCCGTCGCTCCATTTCGTGTGGCTGTGCAATTCCCCACGAATATCCTGCAGGGTGACGAGACGGGGGAGAGCACCACCCTCAGCCGCTTCCAGTTCCCCTCGGTCTTCCCTCAGTTCGGGCGGTATCCACACCAACCCGATGGCTTCGTAAACCCCTTCTTCCGTCTCCCCCGCCACCTTTTCGCCTGTCGCTTCGCGGAAAACCCCATACTCGTTGACTGTCAAGCCTTTTTTAAGGGCGAGGTTGCGCAAGGCGATGTTGTGGGCTTTGGAGCCTGTGAAGTATTGAGCAGCCGCCCCAAAACTTTCCGGCTCCACAGCCCGCAAGTCTACCTGCAAGTTATTCTGCATCAGGACGCTGGACTTAGTGGTTCCGTGCGCCAGCACTTTCTCCACTTCAGGCAAACTGACAAATCTGTCCATGATAGGCTTGCTGTTGCGGGTAGCGACCAAGATGTCAAGGTCGCCGACCGTCTCTTTCCATCGGCGCAGGCTGCCAGCAGGCAAGATTTGCTTTGCTTCGGGCAATTCCCGAAGGGCAGCCACGATGCCTTCGGCGATGTCAAGGGCGATGGAGAGGGGAACTCGCCCTTGTTGTTGCCGCCATAGTTGAATGCCTTCCAGAATGTTTCGGACTTTCTGCTCCCCCATCCCCGGCAATTTTGTCAACTTCCCCGCCTTGGCGGCTTCCTCCAATTCGTCCACGGTGGTAATTTTCAAGCGGTCGTAAAGCAGGGCGACGGTGCGCGGACCGACGCCTTGAATTTCCAGCAAAGTCCGAAGTTGGGGTGGGTATTTGGTGCGGAGTTGCTCTAAGCGGGTCGTGGTGCCCCGTTGTAGGAATTCGGTGATGTCCCGAGCAATACTTTCGCCAACGCCTTCTATTGCCGACAAGCGCTTTTGGCGCGCTAACTCTTCAATCGGCTCGCGAAGGGCTGCGATGGCTTCCGCTGCTCGCCGATAAGCCCTAGCTTTGAAAGGGTTTTCCCCCGCAATCTCCATCAAGTCGGCAGTCTCCTCCAGCATGGCGACCACTTCGGCATTCTTCATGGCTGCCCCACCCCGCTCGGTTTCAGGTTTTGGACGCATTTAAACTGTAGCGCACCTGCCCTTCCACTCGCACAGGGATGGTCTTGACAGGAAGGAGGGTTACGCCTCTTCCAGTGGGGCAAATTCCAATGCCAATCGCTTCTCGCCGATGGTGCGGTCATCAAAGCGGACGACGACGAGGGGCAACTTTTCGTCGGGCTCAATGGCAACCACCGTGCCCGTTCCGAATTGGCGGTGGCGCACTCGCATGCCGACTCGCACTTGCTCTAACCGAAGCGGGTTGTGTCGTGTGCTGATTTGCTTTTGCTCTGTTTCCCTCGGAGCCACTAACTCACTGGCGCGTCGGACAGGGATGCCCCGAACCAATTCCCGAATGTCCAACGGTTTTCGTTCTGGTGGGCGAGAGGCAGGGGGCGTTGTCAAGCGCAAGAATCCTTGAGGTGTCGGAACGCCCCGCCACTCCTCCAACAGGGACAAAGGCACTTCGTTAAGGAAGCGAGATGGCTCGGTGTTCGCATAGCGGGTTTCGCTAAAGTTGCCTGTCAGCCACCCTCGCCTTTGGGCGTAGGTCAGAAATGCGTGGTCTTTCGCCCTTGTCAGGGCGACATAGAAAAGCCGCCGCTCTTCCTCCAATTGCCCTGCATCGTCCAAACTGCGGGCGTGAGGGAACAAGCCCTCTTCTAACCCTGCGACGAACACAACGGGAAACTCTAACCCTTTTGCGCTGTGGGCGGTGATGAGGGTGACAGCATCTTGTCGCCAGTCCGTTTCGTCCTGCGGTGACAGGAGTGCCAATTGCTCCAGAAAGCGGGGCAAAGTTTGCAAAGCAACCCCTTCAGCGAATTGCCGTTCCGATGCGGCGACTAACTGTGCCAAGTTCTCCATTCGCTCCTGCAACACCAGTTGCCCTTCCGTTCGGACGATGTAGTCAGCATAGCCAATAGCGTCTACGACCTTCTGGATGAGTTGCGGGAGTGTCAAAGTGTCCATCGCTGCTTTGAGGGAGCGGAGGAGTTCGGCAAACCCACGCACAGCAAGGTGAGCCCGCCTGTCCAAGACGCTCAACGCGTCTCCCCTCAAGATTGCCTCCAAGATGGGCATTTGGCGTTGAAGAGCAAATTGGTGCAGCCGCTCTAATGTCCGCTCCCCAATACCCCGCGGCGGCAGGTTAATCACCCGCCGCAAACTCACCTCGTCGGCGGGATTGACCAACAGGCGCAAGTAAGCGAAGATGTCCTTGACTTCCTTCCGCTCATAAAAGCGCAAAGCGCCGACGACGCGGTAGGGGATGCCCCAACGGATGAAGATTTCCTCAAAGGGGCGCGATTGGGCGTTGATGCGGTAAATGACGGCGAAATCTCGGTAGCGGTATCGCCCTTCCCGCACCCATTCCGTCACGATGCTGGCGACGAAGGCGGCTTCCTCATGGTCGTCTTGAGCGCGAAAGAGGACAACGGGTTCCCCCTCTTTCCGAACCGCTTGCAAGCGTTTCTCGTGGCGGTGTTTATTGTGGCGGATAACATGCCACGCTGTGTCCAAGATGGCTTGGGTGGAGCGGTAGTTTTGCTCCAGCGTGAAAATTTGGAGGTCAGGAAAGCGCTTGGGCAATTCCAGCATGAGCCGCACATCCGACCCCCGCCACGAGTAGATATTTTGGTCATCGTCGCCGATGACGAACAGGTTGCGGTGCTTGGAAGCGAGCAGGAGGGTCAATTCGTGCTGAGCACGGTTGACATCTTGATACTCGTCCACTAGCACATGCAGGAAGCGAGTTTGGTAGTAGTCGGCGGTCGGCGGATGTTCCCGCAGCATCCGCAAGGTGAGCCAAAGAAGGTCATCAAAGTCAACGGCTTTCGCCCGCCTGAGGGCTTCTTGATAGTGTCGGTAAACCCGTCCCACAACTTGTTGGAAAGGCGTTTCCGCCAGTTCCATCAGTTCGTCAGGTGTGACCATTTCGTTCTTGGCGTGGCTAATAGCGGCGTGGATGGCGGCGATGGGGTAGCGGTCGGTGTCCAGGTTGAGTTCCTTGAAGATGGCTTTGAGGAGGCTGCGTTGGTCGTCCTCATCGTAGATGACAAAATTGGGCGGCAACCCGATGACTTGTCCGTGTTGGCGCAACATGCGCGCACAAGCAGCGTGAAAAGTGCCCAACCACATTGCTTCCACTGCCTTCCCTACCAAGCCCTCCAATCGCTGTCGCATCTCCTCAGCAGCCTTGTTAGTGAAGGTGACAGCGAAGAGGCGATGAGGAGGGATGCGGCGTGCCAACAACAGATAAGCGATGCGGTAAGTTAACACCCGTGTCTTGCCGCTCCCTGCTCCTGCGAAAACCATGACAGGACCATCAGGCGCTGTGACGGCTGCTCGCTGTTGTTCGTCCAGTTCCGACAGAAGTCTTTCCACAGGGTTCATGGGTGTGTCACCCACCACTTTCATCGCTGCGTGCCGCCCCTTTGAGCGGACACCCCCGCTGCGACCTTTCGGGCGCATAAGAAATTTTGGGGCGAAGGAGGCGTTAAGGTTCGCGAAGTCGGTAAGCCCGCAAAGGTGTCTCGCGAAGAGCTTGGGGCTCGCTGGCAAGGGGGAGGAGGATGCGGAAGAGACTCCCTTGCCCTACCGCGCTGTTAACCTCAATGCGCCCCCCATGCGCCTCCACGACCTGAAGGACGAAAGAAAGCCCTAATCCCGAACCTTCCCCTTTTGCTGTGGAAGCCCGATAGAACCGGCGGAAAATGAAGGGCAACTCTGCCGGCGGAATTCCCACGCCAGTATCCTCTACTTCCACAACAGCCTCCTGCCCCCGCCGAAAAACTCGCACCCAAATTTTCCCCTCTTGACGATTATACTTGACAGCATTGCTGAGCAGGTTCGCGACGGTGCGCTCTATGAGGGTGCGATCAGCGTTCACCCAGACAGGCTGGTCATCCACCTGAAGGCTTAAAGTCAATCCTTGCTCAGCACATTCCCCTTCAAAAGCCTGAGCGATTTCCTGAACGCACTCCCGAAGGTCAAAACGGACGGGACGCAAAGGAGGCAACCCGCGCGTGCCTGTCACCACTTGCACGATTTGCTGCACCATCTCGTAAATGCGGTCTGCCTGCTCGGCGATGACTTGAAAAGCCCGTTGGGCAGGTGGCGGCAACTCGCCCATGTAACCCCTCAACCCCGACAAAGCGAAGCCACGAATGGCTGTGATGGGGGATTTGATATCGTGCGCCAACACGGAAAGCACTTCCCGCTGCTCTTGCTCTCGTCGTCGCATTTGAGTAATATCGCGGACAATTCCCACAACCCCGAGGAAACGCTTTTGCTCGTCAAACACAGGGAGCAAGTTGGCACGGATAACGGTTCCGTTGTCCAGATACCACTCGCGGGTGATAGCGGGGAAAAGGGGCGGGGCAATTTCTTGAACGGCTCGGTGCAAGAGGTGAGCGAGGGGCGACGACAGGGCTGCAAGGGATTTGCCCATCATTTGCGCCGCTGGTGCTCCTAACAGATTCGCCCCTGCCTCGTTGAGGTAAGAAATCGTGCCATCAGGGAGCAAGACGAGAACGCCATCAGTCATGCTGTCAAGGACGAGCCGAAAGCGACTTTGCTCCCACTGAAGGGCACGCAATTGCTCCCACACTTGCTCGGCTTGCTGTCGGAGGTGCTGCAACTCCTGCAGCAACTGGCTGCGAGCAGTTTGATAAAGTGTCAAGAAAGCCTCCACCAATTCCGCCACTTCTGGGCGGGGTTGGTAACGGTAGATAGCATTTTCGCCGTCACCTTCCCGCTTCAGGAGTCCTGCTTGGAACAAGGCTTCGGCAGCGGATTGCACTTCCTCTTTTGGGCGTCCCAGCCAGACGGACAGCCCTTGAGCGGTATCTACCGCTTGGTTGGTTGCCAAGAAGGCGAGTAACTCTTGTTTTAGCGGCGTATTGAGCACCTCTCGCAGAAAGGTCCGTAGCGTCTCCGTCAAGACCGCCACACCCACTCGCCTCACTTTTGAGAGGGACAACACCGCCGACAGTCAGACGCGCGGCCAAAGGGGCTCTCGGCGGCGACGCCCTCGTTGCCGTTTGATGAGTTCGTAATCCAACCCAGCCGCTTCCACAGCGGCACGCCAACTCCCAAAGTAACGGGGCGATTGAGCAATCGCTACCAACTTAGGATACTCCCTCTGCATTGCCGTGATGCTCAGGTCTTTGCCTTCCATGTAAAGGCGACGGATTTCGGAGATGATCCGATCGAGCGTCCACTTTTTGCGTTGGATGACTTCATCGTAATTGAGCCCTGCTGCCTCAATGGCAGCCCGCCAACTCCCAAACCGGTGGCGGGCTTTTCGGAACAAAGTCAAATGATACCGCCATGCCCCGCTCAATTCCTCAAAGCGTCCTTCCTCGTAAAGGCGGCGAATTTCGGCGATGATTTGCCGCTTGTCCCCCTCCACCCGGCTCTCGCGGAACTTTTGGATGTAAGCATCGTAGTCTATGCCAGCAGCCTTCACTGCCTCCCGCCACCCACCGAAAAACTTGCGAGCCGCCATTAGCAAAGTCTGACAAATCCGCGCCACCGAGGAGGGGCGCAAATCGACCCCTTCCTTGCGGAGCCTTTTGATTTCCTCCAACACCCGCTCCTTCGTCCATCGCCTGATTTGTAAGACGTCATCGTATCGGAATCCCGCCGCTTCCACAGCGGAACGCCAACTCCCAAAGTAGCGAGGCGAGCAAGCCGTCGCCACCAAGGACGGAAATACTCGCCGCACCGATGCCATGTTCAACGGAATACCTTGCTCGTGCAACTTGCGAATTTCCTCAATGATGCGTTCCCGCGACCAACGAAACCGTTTGTCCATCTCTCCTTGTCGCACCTCCAGAGGGTTAGGGTCTTTTGAGGTAAAGGTAAAGCCTCAACAATTATAGCCAACTGCCTTGATAGGGGACAATGTGCGGACGCCCTACGAAGGAGCGGTTGGCAGAAGGGGCGCTTCCCCTGCCCCCACTTTGTCGGTGGGTTCAACGGAGGGATGAGTCGGCAAGACAAAACTTTCCCACTTTTTGTGCTACACTTAACGCAGCCAACAATGGCAACTGGATAGGGGCGAGGGGCACCCGCAGCGGAATAGGTGATCGGGCTATGGGCATTGAAGTCTACCAAGTGCGTGGCGATATTATGGAGTTGGTTTTTGACCCGCGAGAGGAAGACTTGCGGGTCGGTGAGAGTTTGTGCGTGCGGGAGAAGGAGACGGGTCGCGGGCTTATCGTGCAAATCATGGAATTCCGCACCGCCACCTATCCGTCCATGACCCGTGAACTGCTGCGGTTGGCGTTGGCGGGCAACGAATGGGCGGCAGAAGCCTTGCGGCAGCAAGACTTGTCGCCAGAACTGCTCGCAAACGGCGGTGCTTCCGACGGGGTGAACGGGTTGAAGGTCTCCGAAGAGCGCAACCTCAAAATCGCCGTTGCCAAAATCCGACGTACCCTTTTGAGCAACGGCGAGTGGGACCAGTGGGACGGTTGGATTCCGCACCGTGATGTGGAAGTGTTTCCTGTGCCTGACGATGAAATGTTCCAACAATGCGTTGAGTTGCTGGGCAACCCGCTGGAATTGGGCTACACCCTTCGGGGCAAACCCTTCCGAGTGGAAGGACGCCACTTGGAGAAAATCAACATCATCACAGGTGTCAAGGGGTCAGGCAAGTCCTATTTGGCGAAGGTCATCTTGCTGGAACTGATTGAGCGGGGCGCCCCGTGCCTCGTCTTTGACATCAACCGCGAATACATCCATTTGCCTCGTCACGCCGTTGACCCCTTCACCGGTAAAGTCCTCCAGCGGGGGATTGTGCCCTTGAAAGCGGGCGAAAACTTGAAGATGGGGTTGCGCCAGTTCGGCATCCAACCCTTCATCACGCTGATGACCAAATATGGCTTGCCCGAAGTTTCGGCGGTCCAGTTGGAAAATCGGCTCTATCAACTTTTCGCCGAAGCCGACGCCATTGAGCGGAAGCGGGGACGCCCTTACTTTCTCAGCCTTGACCACCTTATTGAGTTGTCGGAGCAAGGGCAATTGGTGCCCAACGAAGTCGTCAACAACGCCATCCGAACCCGCTTGCAAGCCATCAAAAACACGGGCATCTTCGCTTCGTACCCCAACGAAGCCGTTGACTTTCGCCGGGAGTATCAGAAAATCCGAGACGGCGGCGCACTGGTCATTGACCTATCCGATCTGTCTTACTTGGCGCGCTTTGGCTTCGTGCAAGCGTTGCTGGAAATCATCCGAGAAATCTGCGATGAAGAAATCCTTCTGGGCACCAATCGCTTCCCCTTCGTCTTCTTTGAAGAAGCCCACCTCTACATTAGCCGCAACACCATCAGCGCCATTGTCACCCGTTCCCGCCACATCGGCTTGACTTGCTTTTTCATCACCAACATGATTGGCGGGTTGGACGAATCAGTCTTGCGGCAGGCGGACAACTTGTGGCTTCTCAATGTGCCCTTTGAAGACGATGTCCGCCACATCGCCAAAAGTGCCCTCACGGACGAACAAACGCTGCTTTCGTATGTCAAGCGTCTCAAGCGCTACCACGCTTTGGCGTTGGGCAATGTGACGAAAGGCTACCCCATCATCTTCCGCGTCAAGCCGCTGAAAGGCATCAACACCGCTGGCGAGACCAAATACTTCTTCCAACCGACCGCCACTCTTCCCGAATTACCCCTTCGCTCTCCTGAAACTCGCCCGCAAACGCAAAGCAACGGAGGCGACGGCTCATCGCAGTCTCGCAGTTTGTTTGGTGAGTTTTTTGATGGTGGTGACGGCTAACCTGCCAGGCGAGTTTTTGCCCATCCGAAAGGTGGGGCTCAATATGGCTTTTGAAACGATGTTCTAACCAAGCGGTAGGCGACTTTTTGCGAGAAGCGAGGTGACAAAAATGCAATGGCGGTTCATTTTGCCGTTGCCGCCCAGTATCAACCACCAATACACGGAACGGGACGGACGATGGGTGCTGAGCCGAGAGGCACGGCACTACAAGGGGCACTTGGCGAGAGCCTTTCGGCGATTGAGGGCATCGGGGAAGTTGGCGTGGAGCGTGGAGCAGGGAGCAGGGAGTGCGGAGCAAGGAGTGGAAAGGGAAGAAGCGATGCTGCTTTCGGAAGAAATTTCGCTTCCTGCATTAGGGCGATTGCCACAGGTTTTCCTTCAGTTGCGGTTGGAGTTCTTTTTCAAGACGGCACAACGGCGTGATCTGGACAACGGGTTGAAAATCGTGCAGGACCTGGTTTGCGAGGCGCTGGGTATAGATGACCGAAATGTGGTGCAAGTGGAGTTGGTCAAGCGGGTGGATGCCCACAATCCCCGCCTTGAAGTAACGGTCATCGCCCTGTCCTCGTGGGACTTTACACCCGCCCCAACTGCTCCCAACGCCCTTGACTTGCGCCCTTATGTGCCGCCCCTGCCATCCCGCCGCTCCACTCGCCGCTCCTCCCGTTTCAACCTCGCCGAATGGCTTCTGGAACATTTGCCCGAAGACGACGCTCTTTCCTGAGCCCTCGCTGACCCCGATGCGAAGGTCGTGCTCTTGCCCGACCAAAAATCGGCTCGCCCGAAGGCAAACTCTCAAAACGGCAAGGCACGAAAGCCTTCTCGTTCCACCGACCCAATGGCAGCGGCTATTATGATGACGAAGCAGACTGAAGGGGAAAGGAGGGAACCGCTTTGAGCGGTTGGACAGTGCAAGCGCCCGGGCGGTTGTGTCTGTTCGGCGAGCATCAAGATTACTTGGGGTTGCCCGTCATTGCTGTCGCCATCAATTTGTTCATCCGCATGACCGCAACCCCTCGCCCCGACCGCCGAATTGTCGTTCACATGCCAGACATCGGGGCAGTGGAAACGCTGGACTTGGACTCACCCATCACTTACGAGCGCCCGCGCCAATACCTTCGCTCTGGGCTGAAAGTCGTGCAGGATTTGGGCTATCGGTTGCCGCATGGATTGGACGTCACCGTCTGCGGCGATATCCCCATCAACGCAGGCACCGCCAGTTCCTCCGCCTTCGTGATAGCGTGGCTGAAGTTGCTGTTGGAGGTTTGTCAAGCCAGAGAGGCAAAAGAAGCGGAAACGCTGGCGCAGTTAGGACATCGCTCGGAAGTGTTGGAGTTCGGAGAGCCGGGCGGGATGATGGACCACTTTGCCGCTGCCTTCGGTGGTGTCATCTTTGTGGATACCGTGCCACCTTTCCGCTGCGAGCCGTTGAAGGTTCGCTTGGAGGGGTTCGTGTTGGGCGACACTTTGGAGCGGAAGCAGACTTTGGAAGTGCTGCGCCAAGCGAAGGAGCAAGCCTTAGAAGCCTTCCGCCAAATCCGCAAGGGGCATCCCGATTTTGACCTCGCCGCCATCCCGACGGACAAAGCCCTTGCCTACGCCGACGAATTGTCTGAACCGTTGCGCAGTAAAGCCATCGCCCATATCCACGACCGCAACCTGTGCCGAGAGGCTTACGAGATGCTGTCAAGGGACAAAGTTCAGCCACAGCGATTGGGAGAGATGCTAACGGAGCACCATCGTTGGTTGCGGGTGTTGGGTGTTTCTACGCCCAAGTTGGATGCGTTAGTGGAAGCCGCTTTGCAAGCAGGGGCACTGGGCGCCAAGTTGAACGGTTCAGGTGGGGGCGGCTGCATGTTTGCTTACGCTCCAGGCAAGCAGCGGGAAGTGGCAGAAGCCATTGAGCAAACAGGCGGCAAAGCCTTCATCGTGGAAATGGCGCCCGGCGCAACTGCCGAGCAAATCTGTCAAGGGATGTGAGCGTGCCAGCGGCAAAAAGAAAAGGGGGCGGACTTTACGCCCGCCCCGCTGGCCCTCAACTTTCGGCGGTTCGGTTAGAACTCGTGACGATGCCCTCCAGTTTTCGCCTTCTCCTCTTCGGGCTTCTCGGCGACGATGGCTTCCGTGGTCAAGAGCATCGCCGCGATGGAAGCAGCGTTCTCTAAGGCACATCGGACAACCTTCACAGGGTCAACGATACCTCGCTCTACCATGTCCACGAACTCTTCCCGCAAGGCATCAAAGCCGATGAAGTGGATGTCACCGTTGACCTTTTTGGGCTCAACCTGGCGAACCTTCTCCACGACAACAGAGCCTTCCCAACCGGCGTTTTCCGCAATCTGGCGGAGCGGCTCTTCCAGAGCGCGCTTGACGATGCGCACGCCAATCTTCTCGTCAGGGTCAGTTAGTTCCTTCTCCAAGTCGTCCAAGAGGGAAATCAAGTGGATGTAGGTGACGCCACCGCCAGCGACAATGCCCTCTTCCACAGCAGCGCGGGTCGCGTTGAGAGCATCTTCAAAGCGGTGCTTTTTCTCCTTCATCTCCGTTTCGGTCGGGGCACCCACCTTAATGACCGCAACGCCGCCTGCCAACTTCGCCAAACGCTCTTGCAACTTTTCGCGGTCGTAGTCGCTCTCGGTCTCCTCAATCTGCTTCTTGATTTGGGCGATGCGCCCTTGGATGGCTTCCTTGCTGCCAGCGCCCTCAATGATGGTCGTATCGTCCTTCGTCACGACGACGCGGCGGGCACGACCGAGCATGTCCAGCGTCACATTCTCCAACTTGACGCCCAGTTCCTCGGACAGGAAAGTGCCACCAGTCAAGATGGCGATGTCTTCCAACATCGCCTTGCGGCGCTCCCCAAAGCCGGGAGCCTTGACAGCGCAACACTGTAGGACACCACGCAACTTGTTAATCACCAAGGTTGCAAGGGCTTCGCCTTCCACATCTTCAGCAATCACGAGCAACGGCTTCCCGGCGCGGTAAACCCGCTCCAACAGGGGCACCAAGTCCATGGCGCTGCTAATCTTCTTCTCGTGGATGAGGATGAAGGGCTCTTCTAAGACGCACTCCATCCGCTCTGGGTCGGTGACGAAGTAGGGGCTGAGGTAACCTCGGTCAAACTGCAACCCCTCCACAAACTCCACGGTCGTCTCCGTGCCCTTGCTTTCCTCAATGGTGATGACGCCATCCTTTCCCACCTTGTCCATCGCCTCGGCGATGATTTTCCCGATTTCAGGGTCATTGCCGGCGATGGCAGCCACATGCTCAATATCCTCGCGGGTCTTGACTTCAATAGCGAACTCCTTCAATTTCTCCACAGCCCGTTGGACTGCCTTCTCAATGCCGCGTCGCAGCGCCATCGGATTGGAGCCAGCAGCAACCATCTTCAGCCCTTCGCGCACCATCGCTTGCGCCAAGACTGTTGCGGTGGTCGTCCCGTCACCTGCCACATCGTTTGTCTTGCTAGCGACCTCCCGCACCAATTGCGCCCCCAAGTTTTCAAAGTGCTGGGCGAGTTCAATCTCCTTCGCAACCGTCACACCGTCCTTGGTGATAGACGGGGCACCAAACTTCTTATCCAACACCACATTGCGCCCTTTTGGACCGAGGGTGACTTTCACAGCATTCGCAACCGCATTCACACCGCGCTCCAAAGCGCGCCGTGCTTCCTCACTGTAGAGCAGTTCCTTCGGCATCCTCCGTCACCTCCGTGCTAAAGGATTTCTCAGGCTTGGGCAGGGACAGGCTCTTTCTCCTCCACTTTCACGGCAAGGATGCTGTCTTCGTCCACGATGAGGTATTCTTCGCCGTCAATCTTGATTTCCGTGCCCGCATACTTGCTGAAAATCACGATGTCGCCCTCCTTGACGGCAACAGGGCGACGCTCGCCATTCTCCAGCAACTTTCCAGGACCGACGGCAACGACGATCCCCTCCTGAGGCTTCTCCTTTGCGGTGTCGGGAAGGATAATGCCGCCTGGCGTTCGCTCCTCCTCCTCACGCGGCTTCACCAATACCCGACTCCCCAACGGACGCACCTTCATCGCCAATCACCTCCATTCGCTGACAGGTTGTGAGACTTTTTGGTTAGCACTCAGTGGTGATGAGTGCTAATCGCATTAAAAATTTTAGCCGCCCTCGGGGGCATGTCAAGAGTGCGAGGAGGATCGGGTTCTTGCCTGAGCGAAAAGAGGATTTAGCCACTCACTTCATCGTTTGGTGACACAGCACGCGGCAATCGTTTAAGGTCAAAGTTGGGAGACGAAGCGAGGCAGGGACTTAGCGATGTCGGTGAGTGGGGACGACCCGCTTTTGGGGGTCTCCAAAGTAGCGGCTCAAGATTTCCCGCAATTTCAACCGTGCCCGCAAAAGGCGCACCTTGACATTTCCTTCGCTGATACCCAAAATCTCGGCAACTTCCTTCGTGGACAATCCCTCCACATCCCGCAGCAAAAACACTGCCCGATAAGTTTCTGAAAGTTGGTTGATGGCTTCGTCCAAAATTCGGCGCAACTCGTTTTGTTCAGCAATTTCAGCAGGGTCGCGCCACTCAGCGATAAATTCGGGATGCGGGACAGTTTCCTCATTCTCGTCCGTCCGCTCCGAAACCAATTCGTCCAAAGAGACAACCGCACCGCCACGGCGCTGACGCAAGACACGAAAGGCATTATGCATGGCGATGCGGTAAAGCCATGTGCCGAATGCGGCGTCGCCGCGGAAATCGTGGAGGTGCTCTAAGGCGCTCAGAAGGGTATCCTGCAACACATCCTCAGCATCCTCATGGCTTCCTGTGATGCGCAATGCCAGATGGTAAAGGCGGCGCTCGTGCGGCTCTATCAGTTTCAGGAAGGCATCGTAATCGCCTTGCTTGGCTCGCTCCAGCAGGCTTTGTTCGTTCATGCCTTCACGCTCCCTTGCTTTACGGTTTTCGTCGTGGTAAATTTTGTCGTGCCCTTTACCAAAGGGCTCAGGAAAACCTGCCCAGCAACGAACTTTTAGGGCGGACCCTGCGCCGCCATGACGAGTGTGGGCAAAATTGCAGCGAGGTGACGCCGATGCACATCTTGGGTTATCTTGTCGCAGTGTTGAACTTGCTTTTCGCTCTCGGGTTAGTTTTGGCGATGGTGTTGCATATTACCGAGCAAGAAACGGGCGGAACAAGTGGTGGTTGGGGTATCGTGGGTGGTCGTCACATTCTTGCATCCCAGTCGGGGATGGCAACTTTCGTTGACCGCTTCATTACTTGGATTGCTGCTGGCTGGCTCATTACTGCCTTCCTCACCGCCCTCATTTTCCGAGGTTCGTGATTTCAATCCCACGCTGATTCGATTGAGGTCGGGATGGTGGCGGTGGCTGCCCAATTGACCCCTCCCCGCTTTCAGGCGGTTCCTGCACCAAAAGAGGATGCTCTCGGTTTCCAATGGCGCTCACATATATGCCTTCACACCTGCTTGCACGGCTTCCACGAAGGTGTCCATTTCGGTCTTCGTTCGCTTTTCGGTGACGGCGAGAAGCCAGCCATTGGCATGTTCGGGATAGTAGCACTTTAGCGGCAAGCCGCCCAAGAAGCCTTTGGCGACAAGGGCTTTGTTGAGCGCTTCGGGGTCAACGGGCAACTTTACGGCGAACTCTTTGAAAAAAGGCGCCGCAAACAAGCGCGGAACTCCAATCCGTTCCAATTGCTCGGCAAGGTAATGCGCCTTTTGCGCGCACAATTCAGCGACTTGACGGATGCCTTGTTTGCCCATAAGTGCCAAATAGACAGCGGCAGCGATAGCGCACAAGGCTTGGTTGGTGCAAATGTTGCTGGTTGCCCGCTCGCGGCGGATGTGTTGCTCGCGAACCTGCAGGGTGAGCACGAACCCCCGCTGTCCCCTCGCATCCACCGTCTCACCTACTAATCGTCCCGGCATTTTGCGGATAAATTCTCGCTTGCAGGTGAAGATGCCCAAAAGCGGTCCACCGAAACTGGGCGGCAAACCCAAACATTGTCCCTCAGCGACAGCGATGTCGGCATTGTATTCGCCGGGCGGTTTGAGCACGCCCAAACTGATGGGGTCAAAGGCGACGATGAAAAGTGCCCTAACTTGATGAGCGATGGCTTCCAACTCCCTCACCCGTTCCAAGCAACCAAAGAAGTTCGGGTGTTGCACGACAACACAGCAAGTTTCCTCGTCGCACACTTTCCGCACAAAATCTGGGTCAGTGATGCCTTCATCGCTCAAGTAAGGGGCGTCCACGAATTGCAACTTCATCCCGCTCGCATAGGTCTGCACGACTTGCCGCCAGTGGGGATGAAGCGTTTTCGGCAAAATAACTTTAGTTCGTCCGTTAATGCTGTGTGCCATCAACACCGCTTCCGCCAAAGCCGAAGCGCCGTCGTAAAGGGACGCATTGGAAACCTCCATCCCCGTCAAGTCGCAAATCAGCGACTGATACTCAAAGGTCGCTTGGAGTGTCCCCTGCGATGCTTCGGCTTGGTAAGGCGTGTAGGCGGTGTAAAACTCATTGCGGCTGATGATGTGCTGGACGACCGGCGGGATATAGTGGTCGTAGATGCCGGCACCGAGAAACGGGATAAGAGAATTAGGCACTGGGGATTGGGCGAAGGCAACGGTTTCGTCGGGGCGTTCGCCCAGCGGGATATTTTGAGCGGCAAGGGTGCGCAGGTGGCGCATCAACTCAGGTTCGCTCAAGGCAGGCGGCAAGTTCAGTTGTGCTTTCCTTCGCAATTCCTCGGGGATGTCGGCAAACAGTTCATCTATGCTTTGAGCGCCGATTTCCCGCAACATCTTTTCGCGGTCTTCCTCTGTGTTAGGCAGATAAGGCACCTTCGCCCTTTTCTCCATTTCAAATCGCTCCTTCCCGTTCCAGCATTTGCCGATATTGCTCGGCGCTAAGCAGCGTCCGCAACTCGTTCGGGTCGCTCATCTCCACGACGATGAGCCATCCCTCCCCATAAGGGTCTTGGTTGACAATTTCGGGATGGTCAACAGCGTTTTGGTTGACGGAAACGACCGTTCCAGAAACAGGAGCGAACAACTCCTCGTCCGCCTTGACCGACTCAACGACCCCGAAAGGTTGCCCCGCTTCCACCGTGTCGCCCACTTTGGGCAATTCCAAGTAGGTGATATCGCCCAACTCGCTTTGGGCGTAGTCGGTGATGCCGATGATAGCGCGGTTGCCCTCCACGCGAACCCATTCGTGAGTGGGCGAGTATCGCAGGTCCTCTGGGAAGCGCAACTCCATCAATGCCCTCCACTCCTTTCGCCTTTCGCCGTTTTTGCGTGGCATCCGCATTCGCCTACCATAAATGTGTCGCACGATCTCCCCATCGTTAATGTGTCCGTGCCTTTCTCCTGCGGAGGGCTGTCCTGCAACAAGCATCGTCAATCCTTCAACCGCAAGAGAGCGATGATGCCTAAGTGGTCGGAAAGGTAAATGCCGTCGGCAGGTGCATTGCCCGCTATGTGGACTTCCTCCACAGCGAAAGCGTCTGGGGGCGAAAAGAGCACATAGTCAATGCGGTGGCGTGGGGCATGACTGGGGAAGGTGAACCCACCTTCTGACCCGTTGACCAGTTGCCAAGCATCAACGAAGGGTGGGAACGCTTCCCTCAGGAGGAATTGCAACGGTGCTGAGTGAGGTTCGTCGTTCAAGTCGCCCACAAGGATTTTCGGGGTTGGGCTCAGTTGCCAAAGCCAGTCCACCAATTGACGCACGCTTCGTTGGCGAGCGGTGCGAGAAAGGGAAAGGTGCGTCACACAGAACTCTACGCCTCGCCCCATCGCCACTTGCACCCAAACCGCTACCCGGTCTTCCGTATCTTTTGGGTCAGTGGGGTCACGAGGGAAAAGCAAAATATCAGCGGCGGTGATGGGATAGCGGCTAAGCACCCCTTGTCCGATTGTGCCCTTTTGACTGTGATGGGCAGGGACATAATGCCAATAGGGGTAACCAGCCATCCGCGCTAAAATGGCGGCTTGATTTTCTCCCACCAAACCATGCCGAAGATAGCCCACCTCTTGCAATCCCACAAGGTCAGGGCGCTCCCATTGGAGCAATTGAGCGATTAGCCAACTGCGTCGCTCCCAGTCCCCTGCAAGACCCCAAATGTTTAGCGTCAGCACTTTCACGCGCATAACGGTCATCCGCTCCACAGGACTTTTTGAAAAAACTCAAGATTGGTCGCGGCTGATACCGCTCCTACAACAGCGATGGGAACTTTTGCCCAGTCAAAGCCAAGGTCACCCAAATCGGGCGAGACCAAATCGTCTTCTTCATGGAACTCGCTGCCCCTGTCCGTCCCGATACCACGACACTTTACGCATGGTTCATTGACCGAAAGGGCACCAACGACGGCATTCTCCACCCCGGCGACTTTTCGGTCAACTTGGTGTTTGACCCCGACTGGGGTTTTCGCGCTAACCTGACAAAGGCAGGTCAAGCAGGACACCCCCTTTTCGGTTCGCCTGCAGCCACCGTATTGTTGGACAACCTACCCTTTGAGGTCAGGGGGAGCACCGTGCGGGTGGTGATTGGGCATGACCAATTGGGGCAACTGAGCGGGGAAGGGTTGGATGCCTTTCGGTTCGCGTGGTGGGCAGTGACGCGGTATGGGCGGGTCACGCCGCCCAACACCGACCGCGCTTTTAATGTCCCGCCCCTGCCGGGCACCGACCTTTGGGTCTATCGGCAAGCCCCTCCTGCTCCCTAAGGCTTTGTGTTTAGCCATTAAAGCGAAGCGGAGGTGCGGTGGGGAGTTTTGACACTGTTTCCCCACCGCACCTCTTCTTCCCAGTGGCGCAGTAGGTCTTTTTGGCGGGGTCACAGGACTATGCTCTCTGCCCTTTGCTCTCTGTCTCCTGTGTTGAGGCGACAATGGTTGCCAGCAAAGTTGCCGCTTTTGCTTTGAACTCTGCAGTGGTGGCGTTGGGCGGTTGGTTTTCGGTGGCAGCACGCTCCAGAAGTTGACGGGCGGCGTCTTTCTCGCCCATCCGCAGGGCACACCAGCCTGCCCAGAAAAGGGCGTCGGCATCGTCCGTCCAATGCGGTTTGCCCACATTCAAGTTCGCAGGGTAATCAGCAGCCAACTCAAAGTGGCGCCGTGCGACGGCGAAATTGCCTGCTGCCATCGCCCGTTGCCCCAACCGCATGTGGGCTTCCTTCCACAGTTGCCGCATCGCCCACTCGCCTTCCCACGGCTTGAAACTCGTCTCCATAAGCAACGCATAAGCGCCTTCTGGGTTGTCCACTCGCAACAACGCTTCCGCCCAGCGTGCGACAATTTGCGATTTGCGCCGAATGGCTTCGGGGGCTCCTTCAAAGAGAGCGACCCGTTTTTCGTGCCACCCTGCCGATGCCAACACTTGGTCGCGTTCCAGCCACAACCGCCACGCATATTCCCGCAACGGTTCCCTTTGCGAAACGGTATGGATAGCGGCATCGTAAGCGGTGGCGGCTTCGTGCCAGTTTCCCTTTAACCGAAAGTGCAACCCGAGATTTCGCCATGCCAACGCCCTCAAGGTCGCCTCTTCGCTCTGGGTTGCTTTCCGCCAATGTCCTTCCGCCTCGTCCCACCGTCCCACCGACGCCAGCCATGTGCCCAGCAAGTAGTGCGCCAACAAATCGTCGGGAGCAAGGGTCAGGGCTGTCCGCAGCGCCGCCGCATCTTCATGCCGAGAGGGGAACACGAACAAGGGTGAGTGTTGTTGCGCCTCGCGGAGTAACGCCAACGCTTCCGCCACTTTGCCCAATTGCCACATCGCAAAAGCGGCATGATAAAGCAGCATCGGGTTCGTCCCGAAAGAAGGCGACCAAACGGAGCGGTGCATTGACGAAGGATGCCGACGGGCGACGGCGAACCAAACGGACACTGTCCCCCATGCCCCAACTTGCTCGTAATCGCTCACCGCATCCAACCAAAGTTGGTCGTCAGGGAAAGGCTTAAAAGTCCGCTCCTCCCTTTCGCCTCCTGTGCCTCGCAAGAAATGGCGCTCGCTCCACAGCAGCGGCTCCAACGGGTTCACTCGTTCGCAGCGCTCCAAAAATTCCTGTGCCAAATCGGTGTCGCCCAACTTCCGCGCAGCGAAAGCCGCAAGTGCCAATGCTTTGCTATCTTGCGAATTCCACTCCAACGCCC
>Ga0210001_100006_pt1 | contig 20020 bp, 17 predicted proteins | sample Antgeofumaro1A2E_FD_188085 | JGI IMG/M metagenome (GOLD analysis project Ga0210001, IMG submission 188085) | Geothermal fumarole subsurface microbial communities from Mt. Erebus, Antarctica - 1A2E (SPAdes) (version 2) | ecosystem: Environmental > Terrestrial > Volcanic > Fumaroles | place: Mt....
TTTGTGCCAAATCTGTTGCCACGCCGTTTTAGCGACGAGCCAAAGCAGTTTGGGGATGGCGAGAAGGCGTGGCAGGCGTTTGGGGTCTCTCACTGTCCGATACAGCCACTCCAAGCACAAACGCTGCACCCATTCAGGCGCTCTCTTGACCACTCCCGCATAGACATCAAAACTGCCTCCCACCCCGATACAGAGGGGCACATTGAGTTCGTCCGCATGCTTGGCAATCCACTTCTCCTGCTTCGGGATGCCGAAAGCGACGAACAGGATGTCCGGCTGCGCCGCTTTGATTTGCGCGATGACTTGTTGCTCTTCATCGGGCGTGAAATAGCCGTGATGGGTGCCGACGATTCGCAAGCCGTGATAGCGCTGCTGTAAGTTCTGGGCTGCCTTCTCCGCAATGTAAGGGCGCGCCCCAAGCAGGAAAACCCGCCATCCCTTTCTCGCCGCCCGCTCACACAGTTTCGCCATTAACTCTACCCCCGGCACCTGCTCGTAAACGGGCAAACCAAGTAACCGAGCGCTCCACACGACCCCAATCCCATCAGGGGTGACCAAATCGGCATTTTGAACGATGCGGCGAAATTCTTCGTCTTCCTGAGCCCGCACCAACGCAGAAGCATCGGAAGTGACAACCAAGTGGGTTTTTCGCTCCGAGAGGAAATGCTCCAGAATGTCCAGCGCTTCTTCCATTGTCACTGCCGCCACTGGCACACCGAGCAAGTTGACAATGCCTTTCCCTTCCCTTCGGGCGCTGAGCCGAACAGCAATCCAGAAGGCAACCAGCCCCATTGCCAACCAAACCGCCATCACCAACAGTTTGACCGAAAAGTGAACTTCCACCCATCGGACAAGGAGCAGCGCCAGCAAGCATAAGTAAGCATGAGCGACAGTTAAAAGCCAAAAGGCACGCTTCTCGTTCACGCCTTCAGCGGTAAGCAAATCAAAGAGGCTGTAAAATTGGGTAGGCAAAGCGAACCCACTGGCGCGCAAGCGATAGGTCACTTCTACGAAAGGCACGCCCAACGCCAAAGCAGGGGCAATAAGGATGAGAAAGGCAGTGTTTTTGAGCGCTCCTGCTACACTGGTCATAGAAAGCAGTGCCCCCAAAGAAGCCGCTCCGCCCGCTTCCGCTGGCAATCCCCATAGCCCAAGGCTAATGCCCACGGCGGTCAGGGAAAGGGCGAGAGGGAAGTCAGGTCGGCGTTGCGTCATCAGAACGATAAGGGCAAAGGTCAAGCCGCTCAAAGCACCAACGCTAAAGGTAAGCCCGCGCAAACGGGCAGTGGGACGAACGAGAACAGTGAATGCCCAAAGCCACAATGCCGTCAAGGGAACAGAAAGGATGCCTAAGGTGATGAACTGGGTGGTAAAGGGAATTTTCACGCTGTCAACCCGTAAACCGAAGAGGGCAACAAGAAGAGCGCCGAGGAAAGTCAAAAGCTCCCGAACCAAGCGAGAAGGGTGGCGGGAAGCAAACCCAGAAACGACGACGAACACCGCCACAGCGACTGCCAGCCAAAGTTTAGCGATGAAGGCAAAGGACACGGTCGCCCCAACGAGGGCAATAAGAGGAGGCAACCACCAACATGCCCCTTCCCTCCTCAGCCATCGCAGCCATAGGCTCGGCAAGAAACCGAGAAACGCTGCCACTATTGGGCTTCCCATTGCTTTTCACCACACAAAATTTTTCCACCGCTTCAAAGGGCACATCAAGCCCGCCTTTACAACCCAAATTTGGCAGCCGTTTCCACCTCGCCCGATAAGCCCCAACTTGGCAAAAGATGCCTTCACTCCAACGCCGCAAAGGGAGAGGGAAGGGCAAAAACGGTCACGGCTTTGTCGCCGGGGCGAACTGACGCCCCCAAAGTTGTCAGGTCCGCCTCTATCAGCCAGCGGTTGCCATCGGCGAGGCGAGTGATGCTAACAATGCACCCTTTCCCCAACACTGTTACCTCCTTGCCTGCCTCGCGATAAAAAAGCAATTGCGTTCCTTTGCGCCAGTTTTCCGTTGTGGCTTGTAGGTGAAGGCGTTTTGCCCCTTCCCGAAGTTGGACGATGGCAGGAGCAATTTGGGACGGCAAATTGGCAAGAAGGGAAGGAGCAACTTGGGCAACCACATGAGGCACTTCGTCCGGTGAGCGGATACCAATGCGGGCTTGAGCAAGATGCACGGTGGCTTTCAGAGGAGCAGAGACGACCCGAACAAGAAGGAAAGCGTACCATCGTCGCCGCTCCCGCACCGGTGCCGCCAGAACATCAACAGCAAAGTCGGCTTCCAACCCTCTCGCCAACTCCGCCATCTGCAAAGTGGTCAAGGGTGGCTGCCAGCACCGAAAACGCATTTCCCGCTGAACTTGCTCTGCTGAAACCCATCGCCCGTTGACGGGCGACTGAATAGGCAACGGTGTCCCATCAGGCAGGAAAGCACCCACAAACGCTCCTGTCCGAAGGGAGAGACGAGGCGCCATGAGCACAGCGAGGAGCAGCCACCAACCCATCGTTGTTCGCCTCCCTTGACCGAGAAGGTAGCACGATCGTTAGCCTTCCCAACAAGTCAGCAACATGTATCGGCGGCTTCCGTGCCGCCTCAACGAAATTGTGAGCGTTTGTATTGCCTCCCGCTAACCCGTATTCGGCAGGCAAGAACAGACCCCCCAATGGGCATCACGCGCTCGCCCAACTTGTCGGCGGAGGAGGGGCAATTGGTTAATGGCTTTGGAGAGCATCTCCAACCAACGCCTCTCCCGCTGGGAGAGGCGAAGCGGCTTTTTGAAGGCGGTCACGAAGGGCTAAACCCAAACCGAGCGGGGGCGGAAGGGGCGCAACAATGACAGTTACCCGCTGTTCCAACCACCGCAGCCCCTCAAAAAGTCGTCGGGCTAACTCTTCCCATTGCCCCCATTCGCCCCAAAGGAAAATCGTTTCGCCCTTCCCTTCCCACCGCCAATTGGTCGGCAGCAACACCCCAATTTGCTCAGGGGTATAACCTTGCCGCTGCAACTGCATCACCAACTCCCACAACTTTCTCGGATTCCCGTCGGCAAGCAGGAGGGGAACGGAAGGAGCATAATGGCGCTCCATCATCCCTGGCGAGGGCAATCCTTGCCCTTGAATTAAAGCCACTTTTGGCAACACCACAACCTCTCCCAAGACTTCCTCCAACGCCTCCTTGCTGATGCCACCGGGGCGCAAAATCACGGGTGGGGTTTTTGTCAAGTCAAGGACGGTGGACTCTACGCCGACGAAAGTCGGTCCAGCATCCAGGATGCCGTCAATGCGCCCTGCCAAGTCATGCCAAACATGCTCGGCAGTCGTGGGACTGGGGCGACCGAAACGGTTGGCACTGGGAGCAGCAATAGGGACACCGGCTGCCCGAATGAGGGCTAAGGCAACGGGATGACCGGGCATCCGAACTGCCACTGTCGGTAAGCCTGCCGTCACGCAGTCAGGGACAATGGGCTTTTTCCGAAGGACAACGGTCAAAGGACCGGGCATAAAACGCTTCGCCAATTCAGTGAGCGCTTCGGGCACATCCGCAACCAACTGCTCCAACATGCTCCACTCGCTCACATGGACAATAAGGGGGTCCCAGGAAGGGCGTTCTTTAGCGGCAAAAATTTTGCGCACCGCTTCCTCGTCCAAAGCATTCGCCCCTAGACCATAAACCGTCTCTGTCGGGAAAGCGACCAGCCCACCGCGACGGATAATTTCAGCGGCTTCCGTTATAGCAGTTAGGTCAGGCTCGTTCGGGTCAACTCGCCACACTTTCGTCTTCATGCCTCCATCACCAAAAAAATTTTGCAGCAGCAGTTGTCCCCTTTACGGACACTGTAAGGTCAAGCACCCTCTTCTGACCTCCCTTCCTTTGATGCCGCAAAAGGGCGAAAAGTTTTAGCGCTAAAATTTCGGTGACGGTCGGGTCTGAGGTGATGGGAATGCGAAGGGCAGCCGCACTCACTGTCGTGGCGTTTCTTTGGTTCTGGGCAATTGGGAGAGCACAACCTGTCAAGCGGCTGGAGGAGTTGAAGGGAAAAGTAGTGCCTGATTTCCCGCTGCGGGATTTGGATGGACGGGTTCATCCCTTCGCCCGATTTCGGGGCAAGGTCGTGTTGCTCAACTTCTGGTCACCTTACTGAGTGGGGTGCGGTGTGGAGGTTCCACACCTTGACCGATGGTATCGCCGCTACCGCCAAGATGGCTTGGTGGTTATTGGGGTGTCCACCGCATCGCCGAAGGAGCAGCGAGAATTTGCCCAGCGGTTCAACCTTTCCTACCCGCTCTTCCGCTGGGAGCGGGAAAAGGTGCCACCTTTACTTTTAGCGGTTCGGAACTACCCAACCACCTTGCTCATTGACCGTAGCGGCAAAATCCGTGAAGTCACTCTTGGCATCTTGTTTGGTGAGGAAAGGGAAGCCTTTGAGAGCAAGTTGCGGGCTTTGATAAAAGAAGCGCTGCCAAAGAAAGGAGGCAAACAAAAATGACTTGGCGAGATGCTGAGCGATGGGTGGGACGAAGAATTGACGATGACGCTGTGCCGACGCCTTTCGTGTTTGTGGACATTGCCGTTTTGGAGCGCAACATTGCTCACATGCAAGCCTTGGCGAAGACTGCTGGCATCGGTTTGCGCCCTCACACGAAAACCCACAAGATTGCTGCCATCGCTCAGATGCAACTGCGAGCGGGCGCAGTGGGATTGACAGTTGCAAAGTTAGGGGAAGCCCAAGCCTTCATGGAAACGGGAATAAAAGCCAGTTTCATGGTCGCTCAACCTTTTGTCGGTACGGAAAAAGTTCGGTGGGCACTGCGTATGGCAGAAGAGAACGAACTGCTCCTGTGCGTGGACGACGAAAACTTAGCGGCTCAGATGGGCGAAATCGCCTCCTGCGAGGGCAAGACCCTTGACATTCTTCTCATTGTGGACACCGACTACAAGCGCTTCGGGGTGGATTGGCAGGAGGCAGCGAAGGTCGCTGAGCGAATGGCGAGACGGACTGGTGTCCGCTTCCTTGGCATTCGCTCTCATGACGGTCGCACTTACCGCTTGCCTACTCTGGCGGAACGAAAGCAAGCCGCCCGAGAGGAAGTGGAACGAATGGCGGACGTTGCCGACCAAATTCGCCAAAAAGGCATCCCGTGTGAATTGGTCAGCATCGGAAGCACGCCCGGCGCTTACTGGGTGCTGCAAAACGGATGGACAGAGGGCATCACCGAACTTCGTCCGGGCAACTATGTCTTCCACGACCGCATGCAAATCAGTTTGGGTGTGGCTCGCCCCGACGATTGTGCCTTGCGCATCGTCGCTTCCATCGTGTCAACCCCGCGAGAGGGCGAAGCCTTGATAGATGCGGGACTTAAGACCTTGACCGGAACGCAAGACCGATTTTCGGAAGGGTTCGGCTTGGTGCCCCATCGCCCTGACGTGGTCGTGGAAAAGTTGTGGGAAGAATGCGGATTGGTGCGCTATAAGGAGGAGCCACTCCGAATCGGCGACCGCTTGGTTATCATTCCCAATCACGCTTGCGAAATCACTAACTTGGCGGAAGTTGTGTTCTACGGCACTAACGACCGCATTGAAGGTTTCTGGGTCGCCGAAGCCCGAGGCAAGGTGTGGTAAACCGCTTAGCGAAAGGAGGGCTACAAGATGGCGCAAGAAGGCACCGAGCAACGAACGGAAGGGTTGCCTATCCGCTTTGTCACGCACGATTTGCGGCTCGCTGACGAATTCTTGATCCACGCTCAAAAAGCCCTTGCTGGGTTGCGCCGCATCTTTCCCAACATGCAGGAAGCCGAGGTGGAAGTGCGCAAGGAGCGGGGACGGTTCGTGGTGGAAGTGACTTTGAAAATCGCCCGCTATTTGCTGCGAGCGCAGCAGAAAGCCGCCTCCTTGCGCGCCGCCTTTGACCAAGCCATGGACAAACTGGACCGTCAACTTCACCGCTACAAAGAGCGCCTCATTGACCGACGCCGCCATGCGAAACCGTTGGTGGCTTTCGCTCCCGAACCCCAAACAACTGTTACCCTGCCCCCCGAGTTCACCATTGTCCGCACAAAAAAATTTTCTGTCAAGCCCATGACCCTTGACGAAGCCGTCATGCAGATGGACTTGCTCGGTCACGACTTTTTCGTCTTTGTGAACGCCGAAACGGGGCAAGTAAATGTCCTCTACCGGCGCAAAGCCGGCGGGCTGGGACTGTTGGAGCCCGGCGACGAGGAAGAGGCATAGGTTTTTCCTTGACAATTCGCAAATCAGAACACGAAGGTCTCACGCGGAAGGTGAGCATCATATGCGCTTCGTGCACGAGCAACTGAGCCTTCTCAAACGAGGTGTGGCGGAAATTGTGCCCGAAGAGGAATTGGTGCAAAAGCTTAAGCGAAGCCTTCGGACGGGCAAGCCGTTGCGGGTGAAGTTGGGCATTGACCCGACAGCGTCGGACATCCATTTGGGCTTTGCCGTTGTATTGCGCAAGTTGCGTCAGTGGCAGGATTTGGGACACACAGCGGTGCTCATTATCGGCGACCGCACCGCCACCATCGGCGACCCGACAGGGCGCAGCGAAACGCGACCGCAACTCTCTTTGGAAGAAGTTCGTCGCAATGCCGAAACCTACACGCAACAAATTTTCCGCATCCTTGACCCGCACCGCACCGAGGTCCGTTACAACTCTGAATGGCTGGACAGGCTGACCCTGAGCGATTTGGTTTTCCTCGCCTCGCAAATGACCGTTGCACGGATGTTGGAGCGCGATGACTTTGCCCAGCGCTTCAAAAGCGCACATCCCATCGCCCTCCACGAGTTCCTCTACCCGCTCATGCAAGCCTACGACAGCGTGGCAGTGCAAGCGGATGTGGAGATGGGAGGGATTGACCAAAGGTTCAACATCTTAACCGGACGCGACATCCAGCGCGCTTACGGCATGGAGCCGCAAGTTGCCTTCTTGATGCCCTTGCTCATCGGATTGGACGGCGTTCGGAAGATGAGCAAAAGTTTCGGCAACTACATCGGCATCGCTGAGCCGCCGAAAGAAATGTTCGGCAAGGTCATGCGCATCCCTGACGAGTTGATGCGCCAGTGGTTTATCTTGTGCACCGAAGTTCCAGAATGGGAAGTAGACGAAATCTTGACAGGACACCCAATGGAGGCGAAGAAGCGGTTGGCGTGGGAAATCGTGCGCCTCTATCACGGCGAGGAAGCCGCAGACCAAGCAAAAGCGGAATTTGAGCGGGTGTTCCAAAGACGCAAGTTGCCTGCCGAAGTCCCTACAGTGGAAGTAAGGGGCGAATGGCGGCACTTCCCCCTTGCCGATTTGCTCGTCGCACTGGAACTGGTGCCCAGCAAAAACGAAGCCAAACGGCTCATCAGTGAAGGCGCAGTGGAACTTAACGGCGAACGGATTACTGATTGGCGGCAGGTTGTCCCCGTCCACACAGGAGACATCCTCCGAATCGGCAAGCGCAAGTTCGCTCGGCTGGTGGTCGTGGATTGACACACCATGTTCAGAACGAAAGGAGTGAGGTCGTGTGAAAGCGGTGATGTTGTGGACAGTGTTGGAGTTGGTGTTTCAGAGCCAACGAGCCTATGCCAATCCGCTGTGGGATGTGTCAGTAAAGGTGCACTTCCTTTCTCCGTCCGGCAAACAGCACACCGTTGATGCCTTCTGGGATGGCGAATTTACTTGGCGCGTCCGCTTCTGCCCTGAGGAAGTGGGCGAGTGGGAGTGGCGCTCAGAATGCTCGGACAGCGCCAATGCCGGTTTGCACAACCGAACAGGAAGTTTCCGTTGCGTTCCTTACGAAGGCGATAATCCGCTGTATCGGCACGGTCTGACACGTCTTTCGCCCGACCGGCGTCACTTCGTCCACGCTGATGGGACTCCCTTTTTCTGGCTCGCCGACACTGCTTGGAACGGTGTGTTGAAAGCCCAACCGACCGATTGGAAGCGTTACCTTCAAGTCCGCCGCGAACAAGGTTTCACGGTCATCCAATTCGTCAGCACTCATTGGCGCGCTTTTCCCCACGACGAATTCGGCGAGACGGCTTACCTCGGCACGCAACGCATCCAAATTAACCCGCGTTTCTTCCAACGCCTTGACGGAAGGGTGGCTGCTATCAACGAGCACGGACTGGTGGCTGCCCCAGTGATTTTGTGGGCGCTGGGACGAGTTTCGCCTGCAACGGTTCTGCCCGAGGAAGACTTAATCCGCCTCGCTCGCTACATCGTTGCCCGTTGGGGCGCTTACCATGTCATCTGGATTTTAGGCGGTGACGGGGACTACCTTGGCGAACGCGCTGAGCGATGGAAACGCATCGGGCGCGCTGTTTTCGGTGAGCGCCATGACCGCTTGGTGACCCTGCACCCACAAGGGCTGCATTGGGTCGCCGACGAGTTTCGGCAAGAAGCGTGGTTTGACTTCATCGGCTATCAAAGCGGGCACGGCGACAGCGTGAACGATTTGCGTTGGCTCGTTTTTGGTCCCCCCGCTCAAGAATGGCGTAAAGAACCACCCCGCCCCATCATCAACCTTGAGCCCAACTATGAAGCCCATCGGGCTTACCAATCGCGTCACCCTTTCACTGCCTTTCATGTCCGTCGGGCGCTTTACTGGAGTTTGCTGATTGCCCCGACCGCAGGGGTCACTTACGGTCATCACGGCATTTGGTTTTGGGCGGAAAAACCAGAAGAACCCACTGACCATCCCGGAACAGGCATCGCCCCTTTTTGGCAGGAAGCGGTGAGAAGCGAAGGGGCTACGTGCGTTCGGCATCTGGCAAACTTTTTCAAATCGCTGCCATGGTGGACTTTGCATCCCGCCCCCGAACTCCTTGCCCACCAACCCGGCACCCCCGAAGCGCCGCACCGCTTCATTGCCGCCGCTCAATCGGACGATGGAACGCTTGCGGTGATTTACACGCCTGAAGGCGGAACCATTGCCGTGCGCACCGAACGGCTTCGTAGTCCTGCCCTTGCCCTTTGGTTCAACCCCCGCACGGGCGAATGGCACGAAACCGAAAAAGTGCAAAAAGCCCTTCACTATTTCCAAACCCCTGACACCAACGATTGGGTGCTGTGCATCCGACATCCGCTGTAAGAGACCTCAAGGAGGGAAGGAACATGTGGCGTTATTTTAAAGTTGGTCTGCTCGGCTGGACAATCGCTTTGAGTTTGGTAGCAACACGATGGCAAGAAGCACCTCAGGGAAAAGTGCTTTCCTACACGACTCATTGGGTTGGCAACACCTTTGAGGGTTCCGGTCCCAACGGTTACGGTCGCTGGGTGCAGGATTACCTGGACGAACTGGAAGTGACTCCCGACGGTGCTGTCATCACGGCTTCTGGATGGGACGAAGCAGGGCGTTGCACAGGCATTTACAAGGACGGCGATGTCAACCAAAACTTCCTCAAGCAATACAACGGCAAGGGAGGACACAAAGCGTGGGGTTGGGGAACTGCCAGTTTAGCCGTTGCTGTTGAGGGCAACATTATTTTCCTTGCCAACACTTCCAACGAATTGCTTCGCTTCCGTTGGAACCCTGCCAACATCCATGAGTATGCTTATCTTGACCAAACGGAACTTGGTGGCGACGAAAAGGATACCGCCGTCGCTATGGCAGCCCGTAACGGATGGTTGGTGCTCATCCGCAAAAGCGGAGAAGTGCAAGTGCGAAAAACCACTGACCTTTCACTGGTGCGCACTTTCCGAATTGAGGGCGCTCGCGATGTCGTTATCGCCCCTGATGGAACTCTTTGGGTAATTGTTGGTAGCCGCGTTGAGCGTTACGCCCTTGACGGCAAAAGATTGCCCGGCATTATCACCGATGTAGGAAAACCGAGTGCCCTTGCCATTGGCAACGACACTGGACAACTGATTGTGTGCGACGACGGTCCAAGGCAGCAGGTTTTGTTTTACGACATTAGCCGTCCTGAGCACCCCCGATTGGTTCGCTCTTTCGGACAGCGTGGAGGGTTGCGAGCAGGTATTCCCGGAGAAGTTACTCCCACGAAATTGTTCGCCTTACGCGGTGCGGGCACCGACTCTAAAGGCAACTTGTATGTTGGCATGGGGGGGACACCTGACGGAACCATCAAGGGTGAAACTATCCTTCGCAAGTTCACGCCGAGGGGCAAACTTGTTTGGGAACTGATGTGCCTTGCTTTCGTGGACTGCTTTGATGTGCGGGAGGTAACGCCAGGCAAGTTTGAAATTTACGGCGCTAATGAAATCATTGGCATGGACCTGACGAAGCCGCCGGGCAAAAGTTGGTGGCTGAAAGCCATCACCAGAGACCCTATTCGCTACCCTCATGACCCACGCCAGAAAGATGGGAACGATTGTGGCGCCCTTATCCGAGTGCTCCAAGGTCAAAGAGTGCTATTTACGACACCTCAAATGGGAGGCGGCTTCCGCATCTATGTCTTTGAACCGCCACCAAGCCAAATCGCCCGCTATGCCGGCGAAATCACTCTTAAGGGTGCAGAAGTTTGGGCACGCAATGTGGACTCAAAAGGGGACATTTGGCTCAGCGACGGACACACAATTTACCGCTACCGCTTCAGAGGTTTTGACCGCAACAACAACCCTATCTACGACTTGACATCACCGAATACATGGAGTGTCCCACCTCCTTTTACGGAAGTTATGCGCCTCAAATACATCCCCGAAACGGACACGCTTTTCGTTGGCGGCTACACTCGTGAGGTGACAGCACCTTCATGGGGCTTGATGGGCGGTGTATTGGCGGGCTACGACGGATGGACGAAGGGCAAAAGAACCCTTCGTTGGGCTATCGTGATGCCGAAGGATGACGAGGGCTTGTTTCCGAAAGAGTTTGATGTTGCAGGTGACTTCATCTTTGCCGTGATGGTCAAGCCAATAAGAGGCATACCTGCTATGGTGCATGTTTACCGTGCTGGCACAGGCGAGAAAGTTGGGGTGATGTTCCCTGGTCATGAGGTAGGCGGAAACAGTGGGTGGGTTGACATGGTCCACGGTATCCATGCTCTCCAAACTTCCACTGGCGATTACTTGGTCCTCGTAGAAGAGGACTGGCGGGGCAAAAACCTCGTTTACCACTGGCGACCGTAAGGAGGGGGCGAGATATTTCGCACAGACCTTCTGTTTTTCCTCGCGCCTTTTCAAGGCAACTCAGACGCAACTTGTCAAGTTTGCGCACTCGTGAGAGGTTGTGCCTGAAAGGCGTATGGAAGTTCGTACTCGCCTTGCTCGGCAATTTCTTCCCACCTTCTGAACTGCAGCATGACCCGGTCATCGCTGCGAAACTCGCTCATCTGGCTCAAAGGGCGAAAGCCAAAATTCAGTTGGGCGGAAGCCTGCCTTTGCACATTTCGCTGATTGCTACTGGGGTGATGTTTATGGCACTCCTGACGCCGCCGCAATGGCGGGTGGCACAATATGCGCCCGATTTCCGCACGCAACCGGTGCGCTCATGGCAAGGACACGATGGCTCCGTCACTGTTGTCACTTTCCACCCTTCGGGCAATTTTCTCGCTTCCGCCAGCCGCGATGGGACGGTGCGGGTTTGGTCAATGCCTGACGGGACTTTAGTGCGTGACTTGACAGTTAACTATCCCGTGTTAGCCGCTGCCTTCACGCCTGATGGAACGCAGTTGGCAGTCGGAGGCTATGGGAACTCGGTCGCTCTTTGGGACTGGCGAAAAAGGCAAGTGGTGAAAGAAGTGGAGTTTCAAGGACTTGTAGAAGCCATCGCTATTTCGCCCGATGGCACGAAATTGGCGTCAGGCGGAAGTGTGTGGGATGCACAAGAACGCCGCTACAAATTCGGTGAAATCCGCCTTTGGGTATTGGACTCCCTTCACCTCCTTCGGGTTTGGACAGTTCACGATGCTCCTGTCAGCACCCTCGCCTTCTCGCCTAACGACAGTAGGCTGGCGTCCGGTGCCTGGAACGGGGAAGTCACGATTTGGGAAGTAGACAACGGTGTTCCGAAGTTCTCGTTAACTGCCTATAAAGGTTGGGTTCGCTCGGTCGCCTTCTCGCCCGATGGAGAATTTCTAGCAACAGGCGGATTTGCTTACCAACCGATAGGGAGTTGGTGGGAAGTGCCTGTCCGAATTTGGAGCGCAAAGGATGGGGCGCTCGTCAGAGAACTTCGTGCCGGCTCCACTCGCTCCCTTCCCTTCAGTTGGCTTGACTTTTTGCGGGGTCACCGCAGCCCTATCAACGCCGTCGCCTTCTCTCTCAACGGAGAGTGGCTCGCTTCCGCCAGCAATGACAAAACTGTCAAGGTTTGGGGTTTGGAGGGGCGCCTTCTATGCTCGTTAGAAGGGCATATCGGCTTGGTTAACACCGTCGCTTTTTCGCCCACCAACGACTTCCTCGCCTCAGGCGATTCCAGTGGCATTCTTGCCCTTTGGCGAATTCACCGTTGATGTCCCTTCCGCCAGAGTTTTGCTCATCGCGACCAACGCTCCTTCACTGGCGGCAAAGGCGGAAAGGGGGCGTGAGGTTCCGTTTGATACCAGTAAGCGACCGAAGCGATGTCGTCCGTGAGCGGTTGGAACTTGCCATTGGGATACCAACCGAGTGCTTGAATGGTCACGCGCAAGTCGCTTTTGAAGCGGATGGGGTCAAAGATATGGAAGCGGTAAAGGCAATGGCGGGGCACTTCACCGGCATCGGCTTTGCGGAAGGGGTAGCCCAAGAAGGCGGTTGAGTAGGTTTTATCCCCAAAGCCCCAGGCCCCGCCGACATAATCCTCCGTGCCCGTGCCGCAAATGGTAGGGAACTCCGTGTCGCCATCAATGTAGAACTTGATTTCGCCCTCGCCCCACCAACCGTTGGACAGTTGCGTCCATGCGAGGAAAGTGCCAACATAATGCCCACGCCCTTTAACTCCGTCCAAAATGGTGTGTTCTGGATGCTCGCGAGTGGTCATGGAGCGGCGCCATTGAGCGTGAAAGTAGCCGATGTTTTCGGGCAAGTCGGGCACTAATGCGTAGGTGATTTGGTAGAAGAAGCCGTGAATGTCTTCCCAGCGTTGGTTTTCAACGGTGATGCGAGCCCGTTTGCGGAAAGGCATGGGGAAGTAGCAATTGAAGCCGCCAACAGGGTTGACAACGATGGGCAGGGCATTGACTTCGTAGCGCAACCCGTGCCCGTTGCAGAAGAAATCACCCAGCGGCGCTTCCACTGAAGGCATCTCTTCCCCGTCCCAAAACATTCGCAGCACGCAATCGCGATAGGCTTTTTCGCTCACGGTCATCCAGATGTGTTGGATGATGCCTTGACCTTGAATGTCCGCAAGGGTGACGGTTTCACCTGCTCTCAGAGTGATGCAGGGGCGAACTTTAAAGCCGCGTCCCAACTCGGAAGCGGGGCTATCTGGGGTTGGTTCGGTTTTCGCCCCACCGCCTTTCTCGCCCGTCGGGTTTTCCGCCGAAATAGAGCGCGTTTCTGCGTCCAGCAGCAATGGCAAACTCCCTAAACCCAGACAGAACCGCAGCAACGCTTCCATCACAACGCCACCTCCTTCGCAAAATTGTTTGGACGGCTTGCACACCACGCCCATGAAATTTTTGCGCTCGGAGGGTGAGAAGGATGCAATTGCCGCAACCACTTGTTCGCGCCCAGTTCATTCGGCGTTTAAATCGGTTCGCCATTCTTGTGCGTTTGGAAGATGGGCGGACAAGTCTTGCCCATTTGCCTAACTCTGGGCGCCTTCACGAAGTCTTGCGGGTTGACAATCTTTTCTGGTTGGTGGAACGCCCTCTCCCCCACCGCCGCACTCGTTACGATGCGGTGCTGAGCCAAGATGGAGACACTCTCGTTTGCGTGGACGCAAGGTTACCACCCAAGTTGTTGTGGGAAGGGATTGAAAGGGGCAAAGTTCGTGCCTTCGGGAAAGTACTTGCTGCCGAAAACGAAATTCGCCTCCACCACCATCGCCTGGACTTGCAACTTCTTGACCCTTCGGGCGTTCGTTGGCTCGTGGAGACGAAATCGGTCACTCTGGTGGTGAATGAAGTTGCCCTTTTCCCCGACGCCCCTACGCAGCGCGGTCAAGCCCACCTGCGCTTGCTGACCGAATTGCAGCGACAGGGTGTCAAGACGGCGGTCGTGTTTGTGGTGCAACGGGAAGATGCCCAAAGTTTTGCGCCCCATGAGCAAGCCGACCCCGCTTTCGCCAATGCTTTGCGGGAAGCAGCAAAAGCGGGTGTCCGCGTGTTGGCATACCGATGCCGAGTCTCCTTTACCGAGATCGCCGTCTGCGCTCCCATCCCTGTGCGGTGGACATCCCCTTTGGCGTTTTAACCGCTTCTGTGCCACAACTTTTGCCCGCGCTCGCCCAAAGTTCTCGGTCCTGTCGGCTGCCCTTAGAGAGTATGTTGACCAACGGCTCACCCGTGTTCAAACTCTACTTCGGCGGCTGATTGCTCTTTTGACAAAGTCGCCTTATCACTCCCCCACGATTTTGCCTTCCGTCCTTTTTGGCTTCAATCCTTCCGCTGTCCAAACGGGCACGAAGGGACAGGGCTCGCGGACAATCAACACCCGCAACTCGTGACAGTAGCCCAACACCCATTGCAATCCCTGCCGAATGCCTCGCGCATCAAAGGACGAGGCAACTTTCACGGGAATGTTGGCGGCTTCCAACAAACGCTCCATCGGGATGGGAGCGACAAAGTTTCCGTCCGCATCAAAACTGCTCCCTAAATGCGGTTGTCCTCCCGTAAAAGCAGCGCCGCCGTTATCCACGATGATGACAGCCATCGGTGCTTTCCATGCCGAAGCATTCAGAATGCCCAAGAAAGCGCCATGAAAGAAGTCGCTATCACCAACCAAAGCAATATATCGGCGCTGGGAATTCCTCTCCATTTTTGCCAGTGCAGCAATGAAATTGACGGCACCACCCATGCTGTGCTTAATGCGAACCAACTCGTAGGGTTTGCCCATCGCTACGATGGCACAACCTGGGTCGGCAGCCACAATAGGCTCTTTACCTTGCTCCCGACAAAGTTGCACCAATGTGTCAAGGAAGGGCGGGAAAGGACAACCCTCGCAGAAGCGCAAAGTAAAGTCCTTCGGTCGCTCAGGGTCGGGCAAAGCCTCCACCACTTCAGGGGCAATTTCTACGATGGCGCGCAACGCCCGTCCGATGCGCCGCAAAGTCACTTCGCCCTCACGGGGCAAATCGCCTGTCCCTTTGCCCTTCACCACACAAGGCAGCCGAAACTCATGGGCTAATGCCCGCATTTGCGTTTCCACAATTGGTTCGCCTTCCTCCACCACCAACACACTGGCAACCTTTTGCAATTGTTCCGCCAGCCACTGGCGCGGCAAAGGCAAAGTCGTTGCCAACACCAGCAAGCGAACTCGGTCGCTGAAGTCGCCAACCCTTGACAAAACTTCCTGCACTTTCGTCGCACAAAACCCAACGGACAAAACGGCAACGGGCGCATCTCCTTTCACCGTGTTGAAAGGCGAAGCGTTAAAGCGTTGTTCCACCCACCGCAACTTTTCGTGCAAGGCAGCATGTTGAGCAACGGCAATCCCACCGGAAGCGATGGAAGGCAATGAAGGGCGCTTCGGAAAATTAATGAGCGGAAGGGAAGTTGGGTCAACTTCCAATGATGCTTCTGCAACGGCAAAGGCTTTGGGGAAACGCACAATCACGGGCAACTCTATCTGTGCCGATAACGAGAAAGCCTTGTGCATAAGTTGTGGAGCGTTGTGGACATAGGTCGGTTCCAGTAACGGCAACTCGCTCATGAAGGCAAGCCAACGGGTATCTTGCTCGTTTTGAGATGTCCATGCGGATGGGTCATCGCCAAGCGCAATCACCAAAGGAGCAGAAACGCCACTCAAGTTCACCGTCATGAGAGCATCCAAAAGCACATTCATGCCGACACTTTTGACACAGACGAGTGCAGGCAAACCTGCCAAAGTGGCACCGATGGCTAACTCCAACGCCACTTTTTCGTTGTTCGCCCAATGGAAGGTGATAGGAGCATTTCGCTCGGTGCGAAGCCGTTGCAATGCTGTGAAGATGCCTTTGCTGGGAGTTCCGGGATAACCCGTCACGAACCGAACTCCCGCCGCCAACGCACCCCACGCCAACGCTTGTTCTCCCCTCACCGTTAGCACCATGCCCATTCACCCTTTCAAACTGCAAAGAAGATTGTTGGCGAGTTTCTACAACGAAGCACCCCCGTCAATTTCCAACACCACACCTGTCAACCACGCTGCTTCATCGGAGCAAAGATAAAGTGCCGCATAGGCGACATCCTCCGGCTCACCTTTTCGGTTGAGGGTGGGGGTTGGCAAGCCGATGCGGTCAAGGCTTTTGAGTTGCCCGATATTCCCAGGGCAAAGGCAATGGACACGAATGTTGTAAGGCTTGAGGGCACGAGCGAGGTTAAGGGTTAACCCCATCACCCCCGCCTTTGCAGCGGCATAGCCTATATTCCCTTGTTGGCGCACCCGATAAGCCGCTGCGACATTAACGATGACACCCCCTCCCGCTTGTTTAAGGGCGGGGACAGCGAACCGACAGGGCAGATAAGCGCTATCCAAATTGACCCGCAGCAGGTAGCGCCATGCCTCTTCGTCCGTTTCGTCAATCCCTCGGTCGCCGAAAGCGTAATCCCCGACATTGTTGTAAAGGATGTCCAACCGTCCAAAACGCTCTAAAGCAGTTTGAACCATCCGTTGTGCACCTTCCTCAGTGGTAGCGTCAGCAGTGACAAAGCAGGCTTCTCCACCAATCCCCTGAATGCGCTCCGTCAGGTGCTGAAGGGGTTCTTGACGGCGTGCCCCTAAAACCACTCTCGCCCCTTCCTGAGCAAACAAAGTGGCAACTGCCGTGCCCATCGGTCCACCAGCACCGACAATAAGCGCCACTTTCCCTGCTAATCGCATCCTTCATCGCCTCCCTATGGTCAGTATAGGGAACCAGTAAGGACAATTTAGGTCCAACCAGAGGGCGAGGATGGAGGCGTGAGTGCAAAAAGCCGATAGTGCGAAGCCAGTGAGAGGCAATAAAAGGCATCAAAAGGCGGTGCCTTCGGTTCATGCGGGGCAGGCGGTTTACCCGCTGTGCTCCGAATAATGTCCGCAACCCAGTTTCCAATGGCAACAATTTGGTCAAACTCCATCCTCACGCCAACGATTCTTTCATCCAACTGACATTGGTCCCGCAGGGCTTGCAGTTTCGGTTCGTCTGGGTCTTCAAACTCAAAAGCGAAAGGAAGAAAGGTGACCTCCAAATCCATACAGCGGCTTTCGGCTCCTAAAAGCACCGATGTCGTGTCATATTGCTGCCTTCGGGACAATAACCCGCTCACCTTCCTCCCTTTCCCTCACAGCGTGGCAATCGGTTCAGTCATAGCAAATGGATGCCGTCTCAGGTTCGTGACAGTCAGCAAAACGAGTCCACCAGCATCGCAAAGACCGTCGCGTCCATTTGGCATGCCCATCCACGAAAGTGATGTTGTAGCCCTCTAAATGGCGCAAGTGGATGAAGCAGCGGAAAGGACCGCAACACCATTCCCGACCCCTTATGGGAAGACACCAATCGGTAGCAGCGATAGCAGGCTCCCAAAGGGAGCGGACGATTGTCCATGTAGCACATACGCCTGCCGCTGTGGTCCGATATCTACCGCTATCAAAAATCCAGATAGTCGTCGCCGGCTCTTCAAAAGCGGACTCGTGGCAACCCCCGTCAGGACAAACGACGCCGCAACTGCCATACCAACCAGGGCTTCCTCGCTCCCGCAAGGGGTTGCGCCAGCATTCATTGACGCCGTAGCCGCCCCATTGAACGGTCGTGCCCGGACGCACGGCAGTTTGAGGGAAATGCTGCCCTAAGGTCGGGCAGACAAACGTTTCTGGTCCGCCCAACTTGATGTAAGGCACTAAGAGCATGTGCCACCAAATTATGCCCGACCCGTCAGGTAGCCAATAGCCTGTCGGCACCCAGCGTCCATCATAGTCTTGGGCATACATGTTAGCCGCCAAGCCCATTTGGCGCATGTTGGAAAGACAACCAGATTGACGGGCTTTTTCACGGGCATGGTTGAACACAGGGAATAGAATCGCCGCCAGAATGGCGATTATCGCGATCACCACGAGCAACTCAATGAGAGTGAACGCTAAAGACCGCTGTCTGACCATTGACTTGAAGCGACCCATAAGTGATCACCCTCCGTCTGTGGAATGTTTCGCACAAGCCATACAAAAACAAAGCACCATCACGGAACAAGGAGCAATGGCGGATTTTGTGTTCTGGTGTCGGATTTTGCTAAAAGGGCGACTTAAAGAAACGACGAGGCAACTTTTCACGATTCTTCAAAAGGGCGCTGGGCGAGACGCCGAAATGTCGGACGAACAAGCGATGGAAATGTCGCCAGTCAGCATAACCTACCAACGCCGCCACATCACCAACCCGCAATCCTGCTTGCTCCAGTAAGTGGCGGGCAATCGTCAACCGCAGGCAGGTTAAGTAACCCAACGGCGTCGTCCCAAGATGTTGCCGGAACAAGTGACACAGATGGGAGGGACTTACAAAGCATTGCTTTGCCAAGGCGGGGAGCCGAAAGGGTTGATGAAAGCCACTGTGTAAAAGCAGGATGGCCCGCTGCACAGGGAAAGGGAAGGACTCCAAATCGGGTGGCAGCCAGTCCATCGGGTTGACGGGCACAGGGCTTGATTCCGCCAATAAGCAAAAGAAGGCGCACAAAAGGCTCTTTTGCCGAAAGGGATTACCGCTCCCTTGAAGTCCCTGTTCCCATGCCTGAAAGAGGTCGCTTAAAATCGGGTTAGCTACAAAATAGCGGAGGCTCTTTTCATGAGCACTCGGCGTGATTCGGCACCGATGGACAATCACGCCAAAGGGATATATGAGAACCCGAAGCCAATCGGAGGGGAGAATGCGTTCGCCTCGCGAGGCGTGGGGGGCGTGAGGGATGCCCGAAGGGACGAAGACTCCTTGCCCGGAAGGAAGGGAAAGCCAAAACCGTCCCAAAATCATCTCCCCTTGCCCTGAAATGACATAAGCCAATTGTGGGAACCGCTCTGGGTAAGGGCGGCTGCGAACCCAAATGTCTTGAAAGGGAACCATGTGGGCATCAGGTGGCGCCGGTTGGAGAGGCGGGTGAAAGAGAGGAACCCCTACTCTGTCCAGTCGCGGCAACAATTCCCCAATGATGATGCTTCTAAGAACCTCCCATGCCCCTTCTCGCCCGTTAAGCAACACGGTCGGCAAAAAGCGCTCTCGGTTCATTGACAGGTCACCTATGGCTGCAAGTGGCTGAAAGCCTCGCTATTAAAGGATAGCCTCTTCAACCATTGGCGTCATCTTTTGGCTACCAGTTTCGGCTACCAGTGTGCTTCCATTCGTCCTTGGGCACCCTCGCTCACGAAAAGACGCCAATGACCGTTTTGCCAAAAAGGGGGCGATCCTTCGCCCTTGGCGAGGTGAAGGCTGATTTGAGCCCCTTCAGGCACCATCTCTGGCAACACAACTTCCGCTTTGACCACTTGAGGCAATACGAACCAAAGGGTGAACTTGCCTTCCTCCCGCTCCCATCGCACCTCCACTTCCCCTGTCCCTTGCCCCCTGTCCCGTGTCCCATGGTGATGGGGCGTTGGGAAGCGACCGCAAGCCCATTTCAAATCGCACGGCTTGGGCGCAATGAACACTTCTCGCATCCCCGACGCTTTCGGACGAACGCCCAAAACATAGGTGCTTAGAAAATAAGCAGGGGCAGCGCTCCACCCATGGCAGTGGCTTCGCGTTCGTGGCGTCAATGTTTCCCACGCCGTCGTCGCTTTATAGTCCACCATTGCTCCCCACTCGCGCCGAATGAGATCCACGATGCGCTGGAACTCGCCATCCTTCGCATAGGCTTCCAACAGGAAGAAAAGCGCAAAGGGGGAGCCGAACCAAACGAAGCCTTCGGGCTTGTCGTAAAGGTAACGGCGAACGATGGGACGACGCTCGTCCGTTACTGCATCGCACAAGTAAACCATCGTTTGCGTTT
>Ga0210001_100007_pt1 | contig 19418 bp, 22 predicted proteins | sample Antgeofumaro1A2E_FD_188085 | JGI IMG/M metagenome (GOLD analysis project Ga0210001, IMG submission 188085) | Geothermal fumarole subsurface microbial communities from Mt. Erebus, Antarctica - 1A2E (SPAdes) (version 2) | ecosystem: Environmental > Terrestrial > Volcanic > Fumaroles | place: Mt....
ACTCCGCCACAATGTCTCGCTGAACACCATCTTATTCACCGTCCTTTCGCAAGGCTGTGCCGAAAAGTTTTTCACGCTTCGGCGAAGGGCGAAAGGCTTCTTGCCGATGCGTCGCCTTATTGAGCGGAGCGGCTTATAATTTTCACAGGCTTGTCTTGGCAATACTTCGGGGGAAAATCTGAACGAGACTGCGGACACGGAGGGAAACACCCATGACGACAAAGGAACTGCGGCAAGCCTTTCTGGACTACTTTTGGCGGCAAGACCATTTGGTCTTGCCCAGTTTCTCGCTCATCCCCAGCGACCAAAGCACCCTGTTCACATCGGCAGGGATGCAGCCGCTCATCCCTTACTTTCTCGGCATTGCCAAGCCGCCACAGCCACGCATTGCCACTTGCCAAAAATGCTTCCGCGCTGACGATATTGACAAAGTCGGCTACACTTGGCGGCATCTCAGTTTCTTTGAGATGCTGGGCAATTTCAGTTTTGGCGATTACTTCAAGCGGGAAGCCATTCGCTTTGCGTGGGAGTTCCTGACGGAAGTTATTGGCTTGCCCAAAGATCGGTTGTGGGTGTCCGTTTACGAGCAGGACGAGGAAGCCTTTGAAATTTGGCACAAGGATATCGGTTTGCCGCCACGAAAGGAGGCTTCATCGGCAAAGGAGGCGCTGAAGGTTTGTTCGCTGGCGCTTTCCGCGACGGGCGTGCGATTGCGGTGAAGGTTCAGGACGGCAATCACCGAGCGACTCCGCCCGCCGTCCTTGCCTTGCTTGCCCATCTGGGCTGGCTGACGGATGGGGAGCGGGAGGCTCTTTCCGACCTTCGGGAGCCGCCCCTAAAAAACTTGCATGGCGACACAGTGGGCGTCATTCGGGTGCGGTTTCCATAAGTTTTTCCGCCCACAATGACCGCTCACAGCGACTCCCAAACTGGCAAAGCCGCGCAAGTTGTGCAAATTGAAAACCAAGCCGTCGGCAGTGGTCAAAGTTAACGGAGCTTTTCGGCGCCACCCCATTTCTGGTGCCCGTTGTTGCCACCGGTAGAGCACTCGTTCGGTAAACGAATCGGCATCCACCCACTGGACTTCCGCAAGGGTGAGGGTTTGCAAGACAGCCGTGAGGGAGGGATGGAAAGAAGGGGCGAACACTTTGGGACAGGAAGCCCCTACCGCAATGCCCAGTTGCCCCCGTCGGAGGGCTCGCACCCACCAATGAGTGTCCGCCACATCAAACTCCGCCTCAGCGACTTCCATGCCCGCAGAGGTTTGGACATGGATGGATGGATGGCTTGGAGGGAAGGAGGAAGCGTTGCCATATTCGCTGCCACCAACTTTGTGGGGTCGCCCTCCATACGGCTTGTAAAGCGGTGTCCATGAGCCCTTGAATTCCGCCCAACGACTGCCATTGCTCGTCAGTGAGCAAATGCACGGTGATGTCAAGGTAACTGTGCGGCGGGAAGGGAGGGCGGAGGATTACCTGCCCCAACGCTTCATCCACTGTCACCGTCCAATCGGGCGGATGGTGAAGGGTGTAGAGGCGTTGGGGGTGCCGAAACGCTTGCCACTCTGTCATGAGCCTTCACCTCCCGCGGTATCGCTTCACGACTGCCAGAGCACACCGAAGTTGTTCTGCGGCGTCGGCACCTTTGTCCAGTTTAGCGGCAAGGGCGGCTTGCAGTCCGAGGGCGATGGCGCGCCCTGTCACACCGTGCGCTTTCAAATCCTCGCCTGTGATGTCAGGGCGTGTCCGCCGCCAAATCAGGAAGTAGCGTCGCCATTGTTCCCCACTGGACAAATTTGCCCGCTTGGCCGCCATCGCCAAAGTGGCTTCAAGGGACAACGGGTTCAGCCACCGCACAAAGCGGCTTGGACGGCAAGGGGGCAAGGCGCGCAAGGCGCGCAAAAAGGCAAGACCGCTTTGTTTGTGTCGTTCGCTCAGTTGGTAGCGTTGACAAAACGAAATCACCGCTTGCGGGTTGGGCAGCAAAGGGAGCAGCAATGCCCATTCTCGCTCTAACGGCATGTCGGGAAATTGTTGGTGATGCCATGAAAGCCATTCGTCCACTCGTTGCAGCCAAGAAAGGCGGCGGGGAGTGATTCGCAGTTCTGGGGCGATGAGAGGCAGAAGACGCAATTGGCGAAGGCGCTTTAGCGGTTTCGCCGGTTCCCGTTCTTGCAAAATCCGCCAAAGTTCATGCTTGATTCGGTCGCGGGTCAGGTGGGTGAGCCAACTCTCGTCGCGGGCTTGACAAAGTAGCAGAAGGGTTTTTCGCTCCATGCGAAAACCAAAGCGTTGTTCATAGCGAACGGCGCGAAGGATGCGAGTGGGGTCGTCCACGAAACTTCCGTCGTTCAGGATGCGAATGACCCCGCGCCGTAAATCGTCCAGTCCTCCTGTTGGATCAACCAATTCGCCGAATCGGTCAGGGTCCAGGCGCATTGCCATTGCGTTGATGGAGAAATCGCGCCGCCACAAGTCGTCAAGGATGGTGGCAGGTTCCACCTGAGGAAGAGCAGCAGGGTGCGGGTAGAACTCGCGGCGGGCGGTCGCAATATCTAACCGCCGCACCCCTTCCACCCTTTCCGCTGAATGTTCGTCGCTTGCTTCCCACTCCAAAGTGGCAGTGAGGAACCGTTCGTGGATGGTCAAGCGAGCGTTCCAGCGAGTGGCTAACTCTCGCGCCAAACTCGGTCCGTCGCCTTCCACCACGATGTCCACATCCAGTGTGGTCACTCCTAACAGTAAATCACGGACGAACCCCCCAACAGCGTAGGCAACCATCCCCTGTTGGTGGGCAAGGTCACCTACCTGCCTTAGCAACGCTGCCGTCGTCGGTGGCAAATTTTCCCTCAGCCGCACATCCATCGTCTGCACCATAGTGGGATTGAAACTCAAGGATTGGTGCGTGGCTCTTCGCTTGGTGGCGCCGATGGTTGAATGCCGGGGAGGCGACTCACCAAGTCGCGGATGTTGATTCCCGTGAGGGACTCCAACACAGGCGGGATTTGAGCCATCATGTTCACGATATCTTGTGTCAAGCGGGACGCCCCGACACCCGCCCCATCGCCGCTGGTGTTGCTGATGATGACGATGCGCTCTACTTTGCTGAGGGGTTCGGCGAGGGCACGAGTAATTTCAGGGAGGCGTTCTATGAACATCTCGCTAATGGCGGCTTGGTTGTAGGCACGCCAGGCCTCTGCCTTGTGCATCATGGCTTCCGCTTCGGCTAAGCCTTTCGCCTTGATGACTTCCGCCTCCGCCAACCCTTGTGCCTTTTGGGCTTCGGCTTCCGCCAAGCCTTTCGCTTTGATAACTTCCGCTTCGGCGAAACCGCGCAATTGCACGACTTGCGCTTCTGCCTCACCCATTTTACGGCGGGCTTCCGATCCGGCTTCCGCTTCGGCAACAGTGCGATAGCGCTCGGCGTCGGCAATCATACGAATTCGGTCGGCTTCCGCTTGAGCGGGTTTGCGGACGGTTGCGTCCAACTCCTTCTCCCGACGGACGATTTCCTTCTCCTGCACTTCAATGAGGGCTTCCTTCTCCACCAGTTGGACACGCACTTGCTCTCGCTTGAGTTGCTGTTCCAACTGGTATTTGCGCAAGTCGTAGGCGATGTCGGCTTCGGCTTTCTTTTGGTTCACTTGCGCTTGATACTCGGCTTGTCGCATCTCAAAGTCTCGTTTGGCTTCGGCGATTTTCGTTTGGGCTTCATACTCGGCGATTTTGGCTTCTTGTTGGGCTTGGGCAGCGCGGATGGTAGCGTCCCGCTCTGCTTCGGCTTCCGCGATGCGGGCATCCCGCTTCACTTGAGCGATGCGGGGACGACCGAGAGCATCCAAGTAACCTTGCTTGTCGCGAATGTCGCGGATGGTGAAGGAAACGATAGTCAAGCCCATGTTTGCCAAATCGCTCTCCGCTACTTCCGCCACCCGTTGAGCGAAGGCATCTCGGTTACGGTAAAGTTCTTCCACTGTCATCGCGCCGACAATGGCACGCAGATGTCCTTCCAAGGTTTGGCTAGCGATTTCGCGGATTTGCTCTGGTGTCTTGCCCAAGAACTGTTCGGCAGCGGTGGCAATCGCCGTTTCGTCCCCCCGCACTTTGACTTGAGCAACGCCATCCACCGTGACAGGAACCCCGTGAACGGTGTAAACATCCACGACATTGACATCCAGCGTCATCACTTCCAACGACAAAACTTGCACTTGCTCCAGCACAGGCCAGACGAAAGTGCCGCCACCTTGGATGATGCGAAAGCCGCGTCGTCTCCCGATGCCGGAGATGATGAGGGCTTCGTTGGGACCGACCTTCCGCCAGCGGGAAAGGATGAAGAGCATCACGACGACAACAACCGCTGCAATGCCTAAGCCCACCACTGAGGGGATGAGGCTCATGGTTTTTCCCCCCTACGCTACAGTTGCTCCCAAATCTTTAGGCGCTCTTCCGCACTTTCCACCAGCAACAAATTCCCGGCGACCCCCGCAATGCGCACAGGCGCTCCGCGCGGGATGGGCTTGTCAGTGCAATTGCGAGCGGGAGCGGTGTGGCGAATGTCCTTGAAAACATAGGCAATAGAGCCAAGCCCGTGAGGCGGGATGGGCGACAAACTCTCGCCAATCAGCCCCACCAAGTCGTGGGTGGTTGGGTGACTGGAACTTTCCATCCGTCGCAAAAAACGGCGAAAGGGCACCAGAAAGCCATAAACGGAGAGCAACCCTGCTCCCATCGAAACGGGGAGGTTGACAACAGCCAAGTTCAGGATGGGGATTTGGGTGCACAAGTAGCCAATTCCGCCGAACACTGTTAGGAACACCGATAGCATGAGAGGACTGGCAAGGGTGCTGAGCCAGTGGAGGAAGTCAAAGTGGTGCGATACATCTCCCCCATCATGTCCGCTGATGTCGTGGTCATGTCCGCTGAAGTCATGGTCGCCGAAAAGCCCCGAAAGGTCGTGCACCAAGCCCAGAAGCAACATCAATCCCGTAATGCCCAACCCCGCGAAAAAGAGGGTCAAGTAAACATTCGTCAAACTGAGCCCTTCCATCGCGCTCACCGGCAGCCATCGGCTGCCGCTACAATTATACAGCAAATGACGGCTTGGATGTCAAGAAATGGCGATGGCAGTGTGGCGAACGGGAGGTGACCGAAGTGGCAGAGGAAAGGCGCAAGCGCCTTCTCTTGACAACCCTCATCGTGGGTGCAACGGGTTGCGGTTGTTTCATGGTGCTTGCCCTCGGGACCATTGTCGCTGCCATCCTTCTCCCTGTGTTCAACCAAGCGCGGGAAAAGGCACGGACAGCCCAATGCCTCACCCACCTTAAGCAGTTGGCATTAGCCACTGCCCAATATGCCGCCGACTACGGAACCTTGCCCCCTGCCCGCTATTGGACAGTTGCCTTGAGCCCATATCTTGCTTCACATTCCGTTTTCCTGTGCCCATCGGCGAGGCAGTTGGAGTGCGGCTACGCTTTCTACCAGCCGGTAGGTGGGCGGCAACTCAAAAGCATCCAACAGCCATCCACGACGCCCTTGCTTTTTGATTCGTCTCGCGGGCTCCGCAACCATGCGGACAAAGGTGAAAGCATTGCCTTCCGCCACTCCAACGGAGCCTGCATCGCCTTTGTGGATGGGCATGTTCGGCGCCTTCCCGCTGCGAAGGCGACGAAGGTCTTTTTGCCGAAGCAATAGGGCAGGGATGGAGCAATGACCCCACCCCTGCCAAGAAGTCACCAAACTCCCTCACACTTCGCCGCCCCGCTGTGGGATGGGCAATTGACGGCGATGGTGGTAAGCGAGGCGGTTGATGGCTTTCAAGTAAGCCTTCGTCGCCGCTTCAATGGTGTCGGGCGAAATGCCGTGCCCGACAAAAATGTTGCCTTGCTCGTCTTCAATGCGGACCACGACATCGGCGACAGCGTCGGTGCCGGGACCGACGGAGCGGACTTGGAAATCCACGAGTCGGTGAGGCTCTTTCACTAACTTGGCGATAGTGCGGTAAACAGCGTCAATGGGGCCAATGCCTGTTTCCGAGGCGAGCAACTCGTTGCCGTCCTTTCGGATGCGAACGGTCGCCGTCGGCACTGTCCCCTTGCCGGAGACAACATGCATGTAGTCAAGCCGATAGACAACTTCGTCGGCGGGGACAGCACCGACGGTATCGGCGACAAGGCTCTCTAAGTCGGCATCGGTGATGTGCTTCTTTCGGTCAGCCAATTCTTTGAACCGCTTGAACAATTCGTCCAGTTGCTCCTTCGTCAACTCATAGCCCAACTCTCGCAGTTTCGCTTCCAGGGCGTGGCGTCCGCTATGTTTGCCCAACACGATGCCGCTGCCGGGCAACCCCACTACTTTCGGGTCAATGATTTCGTAGGTGAGGGGGTTACTCAAAATGCCGTGTTGGTGGATGCCAGATTCGTGGCGGAAGGCATTAGCGCCCACAATGGCTTTGTTGGGTTGAACGGGCATGCCCGTTAACTCGCTCACTAAGCGGGAGGTGCGGATGATTTGGTCGTGGCGGATGTTGGTGTAGCAGTCCAACACTTGACCGCGAGCGTAAATCGCCATCACGATTTCTTCCAGACTGGCGTTGCCAGCGCGCTCGCCAATACCGTTAATGGTGCACTCCACTTGGTTTGCCCCTGCCATGATGCCTGCGAGGGAGTTCGCTACTGCTAAGCCCAAGTCGTTGTGGCAGTGGACGCTGACGAACTGGACTTTGTGGATGTTGGGCACCTGCTCAAAAACAGTGCGCACCAATTGCCCAAACTCGTGCGGCAATGCATAGCCCACTGTGTCGGGAATGTTGATGGTCGTTGCCCCAGCGTCAATCGCCGCTTCAAAGACTTGGCACAGGAACTCAGGGTCGCTGCGAGTGGCATCTTCCGCACTGAACTCCACATCGTCGGTGTAGTGGCGCGCCCATTGAACTGCCTTAACAGCCGCTTCCAGCACTTGTTCACGGGTCATCCGCAATTTGTATTGCAGGTGGATATCGCTGGTAGCGATGAAGGTGTGGATGCGCTTCTTCTTAGCAGGTTTCAAGGCTTCCCCAGCAACATCAATGTCCTGCTTCACTGCTCGCGCCAATGCCGCAATTACGGGTCCTTCAGCGGTGCCGACTTGTTCGGCAATCAACCGCACGGCAGCGGTTTCGCCCGGCGAGGCGATGGGAAAGCCCGCTTCAATCACATCCACCCCAAGCCGTGCCAGTTGCTTGGCAATCTCCAGTTTTTCGTGCTGCATCAAACTCACACCCGGCGATTGCTCGCCGTCGCGCAAGGTGGTGTCAAAGATGTAGATGCGTCGTGCCATTGTGCGTCCCTCCTTCGCTGGGAATTTTGAGGGTGAGGAAAGTGGCAAATTGTGGTCGGGAAGTTAATAGAGGCGCTCGGTCGGGCACAGGCTCAGCACCCGACCGATAGCAATAGGGGTAGAGGCAGGAGAACAAAAAAGGGAGGGGCGACGGTGAAAACCGCCGCACAGGGTTGACCTTGTTGTCGCCTTCTTCGCCCTTGTCCGACCAATTTTCATCGCCTGCCTTTAGGAAGTCGCCGACAATTATGGCACACAGTTCGCCTGTTGTCCACATAGCCTATCGGCGTGCTGGTGCGTCAAACTTTACAACTGAAGACAAAGCGATGGCGTCGGCACAATATCCCTACGGAGGTGAGGCGCATGCGTTGGTTGGCTGTCGGCAGCGCGGTGATGCTGCTGGTTGCGTGGGCGGTTTGGGCGCAAGAGAACGCCAAAGAGCAACCGCCTGAGACGGGGTTGAAGGTGGGCGATGCTGTGCCTGCTTACAACCCCATCCATGTCGCCGGTCCCGACAAGGGCACGAACACTTGCCCCGTCTGAAAGTATGGGATGACGCCTCAGGTCCAGATTTGGGTGCATCTGGACTCTGAGGAGAACGCCGCCAGTCTGGCGGTGAAGTTGCAAGAACTCATCCGCAAAGTCCGTAAGGAGGGCAATGCCGCCTACGGATTCGTGATTTGGACGCAAGGCGAAGCGGTCAAGGACAAGTTGGTCAAATTGGCGGAGAGCAAAAAGATTGAAGACATCGCCCTTTGTTACCTGCCTGACAAACAGCGCGAAAACTACCTGCGGCTCTTCAAGGTGGAACTTTCCGACAAACTCCGCAACATTGTCTTCGTCTATCGGGACAAGCGATTGGCATCCAAGTTCATCAACTTGGATGCCAAAGACTTCGGCAAGGTGGAGGAAGCCTTCTTGAAACTGGTCAAGTGAGCGCCACTAACTTTCACCTCGCTCCTTACGCTGCAAGGGGTGCCTTTTGTGCCCCCTTGCCTTTGCATGCGCTGTCTTGGCGGTTCGTTTTTTGATGCTTGTCAAACCTTCCGTGACCCGAAGGAGGATATCCGTGTTAAAATGCATGCAGCCTTGTCGGCAGCGTGTGTGGTGCAAAGGCGTGTCCGGATGCGAAGGCGTCCGGCGAGATTTCAAAGGAGGGGGATGTTCATGCCATTTCGCTCGCTGCAAGCCAAAGATTGGGAGAAAATCAAGCCGTCCTTGCACACGATGGACGGCATCTCGGAGCGAACGATGCGGGAGCACTATGTGCTGTATCGGGGCTATGTCGCCAAATACAACGAAATCATGAGCCTGATTGAGCAGTTGCCCCCCGAAGAGTTGACCCCACCCAAGCCGAACCCGACCTACAGCCAAATCCGCGTTCTGAAAGTGGAACTGACCCGCGCTATCGGGGGTGTCAAGAACCACGAACTCTACTTCAGCAACTTGGGCGGGAAGGGGGGCGAGCCGCCCGCCGAATTGCGCCAGCAGATTGAGAAAGACTTCGGCTCCTACGAGCGCTTCCTGCAAGAGTTCCGTGCCACTGCCATCGCCGCTCGCGGTTGGGCATGGTTGGCATGGGACTATGACTTTGAGCGGCTCATGATTTACATCGGCGATGAGCAAAACACCTTCCCCGTCTGGAATGCGGTGCCCATTTTGGCGTGCGACATGTTTGAGCACGCCTTCTTCATTGACCATGGCACCAATCGTGGTGCTTACTTGGATGCGTTCTTTCGCAACTTGGACTGGGAGGATGTGGCAGCCCGCTTTGAGGAAGTCTGCCGCGTCGCTCCCAACGCCCCTCGCTTCCGCGTAGAATTCGCCAAATAGCAAACCGGTCCAACCCGCGCGACATGGGCTCTCGGTGACCACCGCACAGGTGGGACGCTGAGAGCCTGTGTCGCGTTATACTGCCTTTCGGTGACTGAGAATGGACTGGGAAAAGTGTCAAGAAGCGGTGCGCCGCTGGGGGTTGGACGGCTGGCTGCTGTTTGACCATCCGGGCAGAAACCGCATCGCATCGGAAATCGTGCCTTTGCCCCACCGTCCTACCCGCCGTTGGTTCTGTCTCATCCCGTCAGAGGGAGACCCGCGTTGGCTCGTCCCGCAAATGGAGCGAAACTTTTTCACCGAATTGCCCGGCACCTTTCTCGTCTATCGCTCCCGCGACGAGTTGGAAGCGAAATTGCGGCAACTGTTGGAAGGTGTCCATAGGGTGGCGGTGGAATACTCCCCTCAGGGCGAGTTGCCTTCTGTCTCGTTCGTGGATGCGGGGACGTTTGAATTGCTGGCAAGTTGTGGCGTGGAATTGGTCTCGTCGGCCGATTTGGTTCACTGGGTCTTGGGGCGAGTGGATGACGATGGCTTGGCACTGCACCGCCAAGCCGCTCAAAAATTGCTGCAACTGAAAGACGACGCCTTTGCCTTCCTCGTGGAGGCTTTAGTGAACGGACGAACGGTAACGGAGTGGGAAGTGCAACAGTTTCTGCTCCAGCGCTTCGGCGAAGAAGGCTTGACAACAAGCCACCCACCCATCGTTGCTGCGATGAGCAACAGCGCTAATCCGCACTATTTTCCCACGCCCGAAAAGAGTTCGCCCATCGGGTGGGGCGATTTCGTCCTTTTGGACATTTTCGCCAAAGTCGCCAATAACTCCAAAGCCGTTTACGCCGACATCACTTGGTGCGCCTACACTGGCAGTACCGTCCCGCCGCGCTTTGAAGTGCTCTTTGCCGCCGTGCGGGAGGCGCGGGACGCAGCCGTCGCATTTTTGCAGGAGCGCATCAGCAAAGGAGAGCCAGTGCGTGGCTACGAAGTGGATGCCGTTGCCCGTCAAGTCATCGCCCAACACGGCTTCGCCGACCGATTCCTTCACCGCACCGGTCACAGCCTCGGGACAGAAGTGCACGGCTTCGGAGTCAATTTGGACAGTTACGAAACTCGCGACCACCGCTTCCTGACACCAGGCACTTTGGTGACCGTTGAGCCGGGCGTTTACGGACCCGAAATCGGCGTCCGAAGCGAAATCAATCTCGTCGTCCACGAACGCTCCGTGGAAGTGACGACGCTGCCCCTTCAAGAAAGCATCCTCCCACTCCTGTGACACATTGGCTCACGGGACTTTTTGATTTTGCGAGACGAAGGCGGCTATCATAGCACCACCAACAAGACACAACAGGCACACTACAACGGGCACAAGGACGGCGAGCGCACTGCGCCAAATCTCCGTGCGGTGCGCAGTGGCCAACCCGATGATATCAAGCACCAGCCCCCAAATGACCGCAACACATGGGCCGAGGCAAGGAATGGCGAGGAAAAGCGCTGGGGCTTGAGCGTAAGCGACCACTCGTAAAGTGGTGACAAGCCCTTGTTTCGCCCCACCAAAAAGCAGCAGGAACAGATGGAAGAGGAGTCCCAATAGTAAGATGTTGAGCAGCGCGAACAGCCATCCCAAAAGCCCCAAAGCCACCAACCAGCCCAGTTGCATTGCCACTTCTTCTTTTCCTACCCAAGGCTGATGGATACGGAAGGAAATAAAGAGGGGGGCTTGAAAGAGCACCGACCACAGTTGCCCCACGAAATTGCCCACCCATCCCACCAACACGCCGAAGATCAAGGCAGTGGTGAGGTTTTGACTGTTGCCAACGCTTTCAAAGAACTTAGCGGGGCGAAAGCAAGCAGCAAGCCAAGTTTGCCTGAAGGCAGGGAAGAACCCCCCGTAAGCCTCCCGCTCTTCAAAAGGCGGCAGTTGTCCCATCATGCCAAATCCACCTCCTTCGGCGAAACTGCCATCATTGTGCCATAGGGGCTTGCCGAAAGCAATTGAGTTGTTCCCGCTACGGTAAGCCGCTTCGGCGAATGAGCCACCACTCCGCTGTCAAGGCGAGGAGCAAAAGCAGATAGGGGAAGGGGGAGGCGGAGAGAGGGCGATGGGTTGACACAGTGATGGTTCGCTTTTTGTTCGCCTGCTGAAGCCATTTTGACAAGTCGTCAAGGGTGACAAGTTTCCCACCTGTCGCGACAACCCATGCACGCACTCGTTCGGGCTGCGGGGCGGTTGACCATTCCATCGGCGGTGGCTTCGGCGCCGCCGACACCATTTCCCCTGTCCCTTGCCCCTTGTCCCTTGTCCCCTTCATCGGGTCAGCGAGGAAGCGGACGAGGGTGCGCCAAAACTGTCGGTGCTGTTTGGGTGGCTCGCCTTTGCGAGCGGCTTCCATTGCCCATCGCCATGTCCCGTCCATGCCCAAGACGGCGACTCTGCCCAACCCTTCCTGCCACCAAACCAAAACAGGCTTCCCGCCACTTTCCAGCGCCACTTGCACGGGGCGCTGAGAAACTTCAACCGCCCACATCGCATCGGTCGGTAGCACTTCGGGCAACTGTTCGCCCAACACATCGTGCCGAGGAATTGTCAATGGTGCGGAAGGTGAAAGGGGAGTAACCGATAAAGGCAGGGGCAAAATGAGCCGCCACCCGCTTGCCCGCACGCAAGGCTCACTCAGCTTGAGCAGCAGACCGCCCCCCTGTTGAACGAATTGCCATAAGGAGCGCCCTTCGGTAGCGCCGAAATCAGCAGGTGTTGGGGAAAGGACAAGGGCGACATGGAAAAGCGTCAGTTGGTGCAGCGAAGCGGGGAGCAAAGAAGGCGTCCCCTGTTGGTAGCGAGTGCCGTCGGGCAAACTGGCAATGGCAACCCATTCAAAGTTGGGTTCGCTCTCCATCGCTTGCTTGACGAACTTGAACTCAAAAGAGGGCGCTCCCGTCGCCAAAAGCACCCGCAATTTCGTCGGAGCACGCCAAAGGGCAACTTCCGCTGCATTGTCTCCCGTCCATCGTTCCCCTGCCGTCGGCAGAACTTCCACCCGAAAGCGATGCCAACCCGCCCTGTCGGGACGCAGGGAAAATTGCGCTTGTGCCCTTCCTTTGACAACCCGAACTTGCGCTCTCGCCACTTGCTGTCGCCCTTTAAGAACCCGAACGGTCACACTCGTTCCGTCAGGAATGCGCTCGCCTTGCACTTTGACGGTTATCTTCGCTTCTTCGCCAGCGAACAGGAAAGACTGAACGGGGGAAAGGCGAAGGCTCAAGTTGGGCGGCAAGCGAGCAGGGAGCAAAAGGGCATTCAACCGCGTCTTCGCCCTTTGAAGGGCGGCAAGGAGTTCGGTATCGGCGAGCGGGAGAGTATCCTGAGCGTCGGTGATGAGGAGCAATTCGTCAGGGCGAACGGTTTCGGCGATGCGACGAACAGCCTCAGAGAGGCGAGAGCCTTGCCCCATTGGGCTTGACAGTTTCTCCAAAGACATCGGGCGAAGGTCGTCGGCGAATTCCCAAACGGTCACCGAACCCTGAAAGGTTGAAAGGGCTTTCCGCAATTGCCGAAGGGCTTTTTGACGCGCTTTCGGCTCCACACTTTGCGAAGCGTCCACCAAAATGGCAATGCGAGCCGGTTGGGCAAGAGGGCGTTGGTGGGAGAAGGTGAGGGGCGATGCCAAGAGGGCGACGGCAACGAAGGCACTCCATCGGAAGACGAGAATGGCAATGGCGCCTTTGCGTCCCAAATGCCGGCGCGTGGCGGGAAAACGGAGGACGGACAACACGAATGCGACAACGAGCAAGAACCAGAGCAGCATTGTGCCGGTCACCACAGGTAAGTCACACCATCGTCTCAATGGCACGCCGCACCGCTTCCACTGTCGGTGGGAGCGGTTCGGGCAATTGGAAAGTTTGCAGTGCTGTTTGCGGGTCTTTCAATCCATGTCCCGTTAGGACGCACACAACAACGGGACGGTCGCGGTCAAGACGGAGGGCTTGGCGCCGCTCAACGAACTTGTGTTCAAAGTAGCCTTCCCTCGCCAGTTTTAACAGACCCGCCACGCTGGCAGCCGAGGCGGGCTCCACAAATAACCCTTCCCGCCGAGCCAACAACCGATAGGCATCCACGATTTCCTCGTCAGAGACAGCAATAATCGTTCCGCCCGACTCATCCCTCGCTCGGAGCGCTCCTTGCCAACTGGCGGGGTTGCCAATGCGGATAGCGGTTGCAATCGTTTCGGGATTGGGCACTGGTTCGCCCCGCACCAACGGCGCTGCTCCTTCCGCTTGCACGCCGACCATGACGGGCAAATTCACAATGCGCCCCGCCCCATGATACTCGCAGTAGCCCTTCCAGTGGGAGGTGATGTTGCCGGCATTGCCGACGGGCAGGAGATGGAAATCGGGAGCATCGCCCAGTGTATCGCAAATTTCAAAGGCACAAGTTTTCTGCCCTTCAATGCGGTCGGGGTTGACGGAATTGAGGAGGGCAACGGGCAACTCTTTTGTCAACTCCCGAACAATTCGGAGGGCATCGTCAAAACTGCCGTGCACTGCGCAAATGATAGCACCATGCGCCAACGCTTGGGAAAGTTTGCCAGCGGCAATTTTCCCGGCGGGCACAACGATGGCGCACTTCATTCCCGCCACGCCACAGTAAGCCGCTGCGCTGGCGGATGTGTTTCCTGTAGAAGCACAAATGCCAACGGTCAAGCCCCGCTCCCACGCTTTGCTGACGGCGACAGTCATACCTCGGTCTTTGAAACTGCCAGTCGGGTTGGTGCCTTCAAACTTCAGGTAGACTTCCATTCGGTCGTCCAGTAACCGCTCCAACCAGCGGACACGCAACATCGGGGTATTGCCTTCGTGGAGGGTGACAATGGGCGTTTTTTCGGTGACAGGCAAGAAATCACGGTAGTGAGCAATGATTCCTTGCCAACGGGTGACCGAAAGGCGCATATCACTCTCCATCGCTTCAAACCCCCAAGCCGAGAGGCTATTCGCTTTCCACCCACAAGGGCGGGCGGACGGAAAGGACGACCTTGAGCTGCCGAATTTCTGCAAGGGATTTTTGCAACGCCGCGTAAGGCGTCTTGTGGGTGAGCCAAACGATGTGGGCGGTCTCGCCCTTGCTTTCCCGTTGGATGAGCGAAGCGATGCTGACTTGGTTGTTTCCAAACACGGAAGCGATTTTGGCTAAAACGCCGGGTCTGTCAATCACATCCATGCGTAGGCAGAAGCGGCTCTCCATCTGGGAAATTGGCTTCAATTGCGGGTTGAGCCGACAAGTGCAAACGATGCGGGCTTTGGAGCCAAAGACAATGTTTCGGGCGGCATCAATGATGTCGCTAACGACGCTGTTGCCTGTCGGCGGACCACCTGCCCCTTGCCCGTAAAACATCAACCGCCCCACATTTTCCCCTTCAATCAGGATGGCGTTGAACTGGTCGCTGACGGCAGCGAGGGGGTGGGTCTTGGGCACCAAAGTCGGGTGAACGCGCAACTCAATCACACCGTCTTCCTGCTTGGCGATTGCCAGCAACTTGATGGCATAGCCTAACTCCTCGGCATAGCGGATGTCGGAGATGTCAATGTTGCGGATGCCTTCCCGATAGATGGTGTCCACACGGATGCGGAAACCGAAAGCGATGGCGGCAAGGATGGCAATTTTGTAGGTAGCGTCGTGTCCATCCACATCGTCCGATGGGTCGGCTTCCGCAAAGCCTTTCTCCTGCGCTTGACGCAACGCTTGCTCAAAACTGAGCCCATCCCGCCCCATTCGGGTCAGGATGTAGTTGGTTGTGCCGTTGAGGATGCCAACAATGCGGTGAATGGTTTCGCCCGCCAAACTTTGCTTAAGAGCGGTGATGATGGGGATGCCACCAGCAACGCTGGCTTCAAAGTAGACATCCGTGCCCATCTCTTTGGCGATATCCAGCAGTTCGCTCCCACGCTTTGCCAGCAGTTCCTTGTTGGCAGTCACGACGGACTTGCCCTGCTTGAGCGCCGTCACTAAAAGGTCAAAGGAAGGGTCTAATCCCCCCATGACCTCCACGACAATGTCCACGCGTGGGTCAGTAACGACGCTGTAGGGGTCGGTCGTGTAAAGTTCAGGGGGTAAATTGACAGGACGAGGTTTCTTGGGATTGCGGACAGCAACCTTGACAATCTCAAACTGGCACCGCGCCCGATGGGCAATCATGGCGGCATTCTTCAGCAAGATGTTGGCAGCCCCACAGCCAACAACGCCCATGCCCAAAAAACCCAAACGGACAACCGATTTATCCTCTGGCAACTTTCACCACCTCGGCTTACGGGCTTGGTGCTACAAAGTTTAGCGCACCTTCATTTGCCCCGAATAACCTGCACTTCCCAATCTATCAAGTCCAAAGCATCCACGCGGGCATCGCCGGAGGGCTCCCCCACCATCCCTTGACCGTTGCGGAAGGTTTGCGTGGATGCGAGGGGGATAGAAATGAAATCGTTGCCTGTCACGCCCAGGGCGTCAAAGCCAGTGCGCGGTGTGTTGTCGTAAGGGTTCGTCTTCAGTTCGTCCACGCTGATGAAGTTCAATTCAATTCGCTCAGGAATCGGGTTGGGCGGCGGGAATAATTGGCGCAAGTCCACTGTCACGCGGATTTGATTCGGTTGCGGGAAGGCGAAATCCAACGGCGGTCCGAGCAGGATAGTGGGGTAGGGCGGCTCAAAGCGGGTGATGCGAAACACTTGTGCCGACTGGCGAACAATTTCCACGAAGAAGTGGATGCGTGACCCCAAGCGCTGGTCCAACGGAACCCCCCACCCATTTCCCCACGGGCGCGTCAAGGCGGGCAACGGTCCCGTTGTCGGGTCACCGTCGTCGTCGATGGCGATGTAGTAAAAGGCGGTGGGGTCAATGTTCGCCGCGTAAGTCAAAGTTACCACCAACCGGTCTCGGGAGGGCAAGGCGATGGGTTGCTCTGGGAACTTCGCACACCCCGCCAATGCAACTAGCCCGATGACCCACCACCCTCGGTTCATGTTCGTCCCCCCATGTTTAAAAGTGCTTGCATTTGGGGCGATAACTAAATGGTGAGCAGCGTTGTCCAATCTCATCGGTGGCGCTGCCTGAACAAAGATTGGCACAAAGGACGGGAGTGCGCATGGACTTATTTCGGCGTCACGAAAACAACCCAATTTTGACCGTTAACGATTTGCCGTTTCCCGCCATCGCCGTCTACAATCCGGGCGTAGCGGAAGTGGGCGGGGAAGTGGTCTTACTGTTGCGGGTAGAGTTGGCGGACGGACGCTCCAGCCTTTACGTCGCTCGCAGTAAAGACGGGGTGAGCAATTGGCGCATTAGCGAGACACCCCTTCTTACTCCCGATGACCCTGACAATCCCATTGCAGAGTATGAGACCATTGGCTGCGAGGACCCGCGCGTCACCTACATTGAGGAGTGGGGGGAATGGCTCATTGCTTATGTGGCGGTATCCGTAGCAGGTCCTGCGGTCGCCTTGGCGCGCACCCGCAATTTTCAAACGGCAGAGCGTATTGGCATCGCGATGCCACCACCCAACAAAGACGCGGCTGTTTTCCCCCGCCACATCAACGGTCGTTGGTACATGCTCCACCGCCCGATGTCTTGGGGCACGGAACACATTTGGTTGGCAGAATCGCCCGACCTTATCCACTGGGGCAACCCGCGCATCGTTTTGCGAGAACGAGGCGGGACTTGGTGGGATGGGGTGCGGGTAGGGGCAGGAAATGTGCCCATTGAAACTCCGGAAGGCTGGCTCATCATCTATCACGGTGTCAAGGAAGTTGCGGGGACGCCTACCTACCGCTTGGGATTGGCACTGCTGGACTTGGACGACCCATCCAAACTCGTCGCCAGATGTCTCTACCCCGTCTTCAGCCCCAACACCGATTACGAGCGCATCGGTAACGGGCTCAACATCGTGTTCACTTGCGGTAGTTTGGTGCGGGGCGATGAAGTGTGGCTCTACTATGGTGCCGCCGACACTTGCATCGGGCTTGCTATTGCAAAGTTAACGGACCTTCTGGACGCCGTGCAGAGCAATGGGCTGTGACACTATTGCAACTTTACTCACGCACGGTTTGGACGAGTTCCCGCACAGTTTGAGTGAGTTCGCGCACCGTCTCTCAAAGGGTGTCCTCCGCATGGTGGGAGCCTTCCGTGCTGGTGGCGTGGCGGAGGATGACCCGAACCTTTGTGATGCGACGGCGTTGAACCTCTTCCACGATGAAGATAGCGTCCTTGGTGATGACTTTTTCACCGACCGAGGGCAAACGCCCCAACTCGGTGAACACAAAACCGCCGACGGTTCGGAATTCACCCTCAGGCAACTCAATGCCTGCCAACTCCTCAAACTGTCGGCGGTCCGCACGGGCATCCACAACGAAGGTGCGTTCGTCAATTTGCCACGCCAACTCACCCTCCCGATCATGCTCATCCCGTAACTCGCCAACAATCTCCTCCACGATGTCCTCCAGCGTCACTAACCCTGCCGTTGCCCCGTGCTCGTCCAATACGATGGCGATGTGCATTTGGTTGGTTCGCATTTCGTGGAGCAACTCACTGACGGGTTTCGTCTCCGGCACGAAATAAGGCGGGCGTGCCATTGCCCGAGGCTCTATGGCTCGTTCTCCGTCTGCGATCCGAGCGAGGAGGTCGTAGGCATAAACGATTCCCACGATGTTATCAAGGTTGCCTTCGTAAAGGGGGATGCGAGAGTGCCCAGTTTGCAGGATGGTTTCCATCACCGCTTCCAACGAACTTTCGGCGGGCAGCGCCACAAGGTAGGGGCGAGCGACCATGATGTCGCGCACCACAATTTCGTCAAGACGCAAGATGCGTTCCGCCAATTGGTGCTCTTCAGGCTCAATAGCGCCTGTCTCCCGTCCCGCTTTCAACAAAGCGAGCACTTCTTCGGGGATTAGTTTCGGTTGGCGGTGAGGGTTAAGTCCTAGCAAGCGCATCGTGGAAGTGGCAATGGCGTAGACCAATCGGTTGAGAGGACGAAAGAGGTGGGAGAGGAATTGCCAAAGACTCAACCAACGAACCAGCACCGTTTCCGCCCGCGCTGAACCGATGCTCTTGGGCAGAACTTCGCAGAAGGTCACGATGAGCACTGCTACTCCCAATCCTGCGATTTCGCCTAGGCCGTGCCATCGCAGTTCTACCAAGTGGGTTGCCAAGGCAGAAGTTAGCAGGATGAGCAAGGTAATGCCCACCAACAGGCTAGACAGGTTGGCGCGGTCATTGAGAAACGCCCACACGGCTATCGCCACCGAAGGGGGATGGTGACGCAATAGGGCGCGCAAACGCCCCCGATTGACCGCCACCAACGCCGATTCCCCCAGCGAACACAGGTAAATCAACAATAGCATCACAACGATGAGCGCGACCTCAATAGGTGTCAAAGCAGCGAGAAGGCGCTCACTCATATTCACTCGGCTCCCTTGTGGCGTACTTCATCCGTTGATGTGTCAAGGTCTGGTTCGGGCGTGTGGGTGATCTTGATTTTGACCCAAGTGATGCGGCGTCCTCGCATCTCCGCCACCTCCAAAACCACTCCATCCAATTCCACACGGTCTCCCACCTGCGGTAACCGCTCCAAGTGGGCGACTAAAAGTTCTGCCACTGTGTCGTATTCCTCTTCGGGCAATTCTACGCCCAGATACTTTTCCACTTGGCGGATGCTCAAAGGAGCCCGAACTAAAAACTCGCCTTGCCCGACTTGTCGGACAGGCGTCTCGGCGACATCGTATTCGTCGTAAATTTCGCCCACAATTTCCTCCAGCAAATCCTCCACCGTCACTAATCCCGCCGTCCCGCCTTCCTCGTCCAACACGATTGCCATCCCGCGCCGTTGGCGTTGCATAGTTTGGAGCAATTGGTAAGCCCGTTGGCTTTCGGTGGCAAAGAGGGCAGGGCGCGCCAATTCACCCACTGTTTTCTCCCGCTCGCCCCGATACCATGCCGCCAACACATCTTTAGCGTGCAAAATGCCAACGATTTCGTCACGGGTGTCGCGGTAGACAGGCAAACGGCTATGACCCGATTGCCGCATCACCCGCATGGCTTCGTCTAACAGCGTGTCGTGCCGAATTGCCACCATGTCCACTCGCGGCACCATCACTTCCCCAACTCGCACCTCCTTGAACTCCAATGCGCTGGTAAGCATTTGCTGGAGGAAATTGTGGGCGAAATTTACGACGAATACGATGTCGCCGAGACGCCTGTCCGACAAGTCGGGCAAGGCGAGTTTTTAGTTCGGGCTC
>Ga0210001_100009_pt1 | contig 17671 bp, 12 predicted proteins | sample Antgeofumaro1A2E_FD_188085 | JGI IMG/M metagenome (GOLD analysis project Ga0210001, IMG submission 188085) | Geothermal fumarole subsurface microbial communities from Mt. Erebus, Antarctica - 1A2E (SPAdes) (version 2) | ecosystem: Environmental > Terrestrial > Volcanic > Fumaroles | place: Mt....
TCAACCACACCGACCCGGATGGACTCAGCTTCTTCAGCTTCTTCAAGCGGCTCTTCACAGGCATCGGTAAGGTCTTCAGTGCGGTGGGCGCTGCCGTGGCCAAGGTGCTCAACAATCGCTGGGTGCGGATCGGGGTGTTCATTGCGAGCTTGCTCATCGGCATCTCAGCAGTCGTGAACCTTCTCGGCAAAGCAGTTACGGCGGCGATTCAGACCGGGCTGAAAATCTACAACACGGTCGCCGACATCGCGTCGTCATTGCAGCTAACAGGACAGTTGTGGCAAGGTAAGTTCAAGGAGCTAGGCGTCAGCTTAGGGCTTGGGCTAATAAGTTCGGCGATCTCGACAATCGCGGACGGAGTGATACGAGGCGTGACGGATGCGCTGACGAAGAACGGCAAGTTCAGCTTCAAGAACTTTACGTTCAAAGGCTTCTTCAGCGGCGCATGGAGCGGATTGAAGCGCGGACTAGGCGATGTGTTCGGGCGCGGCTGGGAGAGTCTGATTCCGGTTTACGGTCGCTACTGCGGACCGGATCACGGCAATCAAGGCTTCAATGGAGAACCGGTAGATGGTATTGACAAGGCATGTCGTCTACATGACATAGATTACAACATCGGACGCGACAGGCTTGATGCGGATATTGACTTAGTCAGAGGCTTGTTCACGGCAGTGTCGCGGGTGGGTATCGGCGACATCGCCATTGCTGGGCGACCTTCAGGTGCCAATGCTTACCGCTTCCTCGCCATTCCAACTTTCGGCGGTATTATAGCTTACCGAGCGATCAGGTAATCGTTGAGGAGGTTGACATGCGACGAGCCGGCGTTGTTCCACTGTTTATTTCATTACTCATGCTGACGAACGCAAGTCAAAGCCAGCAGCGAAGAACTGTAAGTTTGCAACCGAGAGCCGTGCTGACTGGTCCGAGAACAAGGGCGAGGTATCAGTATCCGCTGGCTTTCAGCCCGGACGGACGAACCCTTGCCGTAGGCAGCCACAATGGAACGGTGCAACTATGGGACGTAGTGACAGGACAGCGAAGAGCGACGCTGACTGGACACACAGGTCCGGTTTATAAGCTGGTCTTCAGTCCCGACGGGCGGACGCTGGCGAGTGGCAGCGAAGACGATACCGTGAATCTGTGGGATACGGTAACGGGGCGACTGAAGGCAACATTAGCCGGGCACGAGCGTTATGTTAGTGCAGTATCTTTTAGTCCAGACGGAAGAACGCTGGCAACGGCGGGTTTCAACAAAACGGCAAGGTTGTGGGACTCGGCAACGGGACGGTTGATAATAACCTTTCCTGACGTGAAGACAGACAAAAATAGCGATGTTTATGATGTGGCTTTCAGTTCGGACGGGCAGACGTTGGCAACATTAAGTTACACCGTAGTGTACTTATGGGATGCGGCGTCGAGGCAGCTAAGAACAACGCTACGCGGGCATAAAAGCACAATCTACACTTTCGCTTACAGTTCTGATGGAAGGACATTAGCAACAGCGAGTCGCGATGGAACGGCGAAACTGTGGGACGTTGAGAGCGGCGAGTTGAAGGCAACGCTTGAAGGACATAAAGGTAGAGTACGTCGTTTAGCCTTCAGCCCCGATGGACGGACACTAGCGACCGGCAGCGACGACAAGACGGCGCGGTTGTGGGATGCAGCGACCGGCGAGTTGCGCGCGACGCTGCCGCACAAAGGAACGGTCTGGTCACTTTCTTTCAGCCCGGATGGAAGACTGATCGCCACCGCGAGCGACAACGAACGAGCGGCGAAGGTGTGGGATGCCGCAACAGGACAGCTAGTTGCGGAGTTAGTCGGCGGGCGCTATCCGGTCGCGTTCAGCCCCGACGGGCGGGTGCTGGCGACTGCCGGAGAGAAGAACACGGTGTTGTTGTGGGATGTGGTGGTGAGATGAGCGCGAGTAAGTTGGCCGTGAACGAAGCCAGAAGAAGCGGTGTGCTCCTCCCGATGGGATGTGCTTGGAAGGCGCTTTACGAGCTGTGAGGGGGCGTGGGTGACTGGGCTGGATTATGCAATCAACCGGCATTATGACAGTTTGCAGGGCAGGTTTACGCAAGTTGATCCGATCGGGATGGGCGCGACCGACCTGAGCGATCCTCAAATTCCCATTTGTCTTCATCAATTTAGCCTTCAATAGACCTGTCTTTGTATCAAACAGTCTTAGCACCTTGTTTTCGGTCACTAAAATCCGACCATCAGGGCTGAAGCCTATCCAGCTAATCTCGTTCTCACCGATTAGGGTTTGCCTAAGAACGACTTTTGGATTGGTTAGCTGTTGTACCTCATGGTTGTCACTCATAAGTCTCACCGTTATGCTACCATCAGTGTTTGCTCTGATGCGGTCGGGCTGAGAATTTCGGCTTCCTAACTGTATTGTAGAGATAAGCATTACAGGTAATAATAGCAAACATGGTTCAGTAAACGACTTCATACAAAGCCCTCCTTGACCATTGATGGCTAAAGCTATCACTATCTAGGCGTAAAGAACCTATAAGTCGCTGACACAGTAAAGATCGGAATAGAGAAAAACTTATGGACGCTACCTACAAGGGGACGCCCACCAAATTGCCCGGAGAAAGCAATATCAAATGAGCTTACATTAGGTGCCCCACCTAATATCGCACTTGTCACAAACCGCACATCAGCTAAGAACCGACGTCGGTTTATTTGTCTCGGAGTGCCGCTCTTGTCTTGATATGCTTGGTCGTGTGGGCGACAGACATCATCATCATAAGCATCTATGCCTGTGCCCGACTGATTTGAATCTGTAGCAGCAGGCGAACAGTAATTGCCGTACCACGGAATCAAGTTCTTTGGGAAATTGTCGAAGGCGTGTTCCAGTGTCCTACCAAGCTTAATCAGCCCTGCTTTAAGTCCCTTCCATGCGCCCACGAAGATGTCTGCAAGTTCATCGAACTGTCCACCGAATAGAGCATTTTGGATACCCCTTTTAATAGCACTTGTCACTTGCGAGAAGAGTCCGGCAGCTAATCCAAGTCCTACGGCTATTCCAAATTCTTTCCACCTGCCTTGTAGCGCAGCTCCTCCCAATTGCAACAACGATCCGATGTCAGCTACCTTGTTATAAATGTTCACCCCAACACTGACGATCTTGGCGAGTAACTTACCGAATGCACTTGTTAGTTTTCCTAGTCCCGGCAGGATGAAGTCAAGAGCGAACATAGCGATGCGCACCCAGCGATTGTTGAGCACCTTGGCCACGGCAGCGCCCACCGCACTGAAGACCTTACCGATGCCTGTGAAGAGCCGCTTGAAGAAGCTGAAGAAGCTGAGTCCATCCGGGTCGGTGTGGTTGATCGGATCGTTCGCGCAGTACGCATAGAGGTTCAGTGTCTGCGGATTTTTCAGGTCAACCGACTTCATCCCGATCGGATCAACCTGGGTGAAGCGACCTTGCTGCGGATTGTAGAACCTGTTTACCGCATAATCCGGCCCTGTCGCAGATGAGCGATCATAAGAAGTGAATCTGTGATTAGTCGCTCTCGTACTCTCAGCGTCTAAGGGAGTGCCGAAAGGAAGCGTCAGCTGCTCGAAGCTGCCTTGATTTGTCAAGTTCGTCGTCAGGCGTGTGCCTAATCTGTCTGGATGATGAAACTGGACGCTCTCGCCGCCGTAGCTGTCCGGCTGCATCGTCGAGAGTAATCCACCGCCTAAGTAAACGTAAGACTTGTCCATGCCAGCGCAGAATTGTTGTTGGCGTACTCTGCAATGACAGTTGAACCCAGCCACGAGTAGTAAGTCTTAGCTGGAGAGTTCTGATCTCCATAGTGAGTGACTAACCTTCTGCTATCCGCTCCGTATGTATACTTTCAAGCACATTACCTGCATCATCCGTAACTTTGACAAGACGCTTCGCCGCGTCATGCACATACCTCTGCCGCGTGCCTGAACTGTGCTCGTCTACAGGCACAGCTTGCCCGTTATCTGTCGTACCCGATGCTTCTACTCACGTTCTGTTGCCATACCTGTTGTAGCTGTAAGTCTGCGTCCAACGTGGACTCGTGCTATCGGCGTCGCTCGCTCTCTTCAATCTTCCCAAAGCATCATACTCATAGCTGCAGTCTCGGTTCTGGTTCGGATACAGATTGTTCGTGATCTTCGTCAGTTGTCCCGTTCTACCTGCATTCGTTCCCGCTCGCAAGTATTCATGTACTTAAATTCAAGAGCGTCCGCGTTGTGTTGTTCTGATCATTGCGCCGCATATGCCGGTACGCTGTAAAGTCTCATCTACCAGAAACCTCCCACAAGAGAACGTTACCATCTTCCCCTGCCGTCGCTAAAGTCCGTCCGTTCGGACTACAAGCAATCGGATAACGCGCCCCTTCGAGTTTGGCAATCAATTGACCATTGTTCGCATCCCAAACCTTGACAACCTTTCTATCGGTAGCCGTAACTACTTGTCGCCCATCAGGGCTGAATAAAACCGAAGGGTCTCCATCATGTCCCGCTAAGATTGCCTTTAGTCTACCGGAAGCAACATCCCACAGACGCACAGTCTTATCTTTGCTGCCTGTCGCTAAAGTCTTTCCATCAGGGCTAAAAGATAAGCTGACAATTGGTCCTTGATGCCCGCTTAATGTCATCTCCAAGCGTCCACTAACAACCTCCCACAATTTGGCTGTCCAGTCTCTACTACCAGTTGCAATTAAGCGCCCGTCAGGGCTGAAAGCTGAGACATAGATTGTACTTTTATGTTGCCCAAACTTTCGTAGCAACTGCTTTGACGATATGTCCCAGATGGAAACGGCTAAATTTGCAGTAATCGCCAGTGTCTTGGCGTCAGGGCTGATCTCGACATTTACTAAAAACTCATCCTCAGCAAAAAAGGGTGAATTCGGCTGAATTCTAACATCACGGAGAATCCAATCAAGCAAACTCCTTGCCGGTCGCGGGTAAATCGGTTCTTCTCCATCAGGAATAGTGCCAAGCTTATTTCCTGTGACCGTTTCCCAGATAAAGACTCTTTTGCTGCCGACGGCTTGGGTGGCAAGCATTGTTCCATCAGGACTGAAGGAAACGGCATGGATAAATGAACCGTGTTTTTTCAGCTTGGCAATCATCCTCCCAGTAGCACAATCCCACAGATACACCTTTCTATCATCACCAATGGTAACCAAGATTTTACCGGTGGGACTGAAAGCGACACCTCTTTGTTTTGGCAGGCGAATTCTAAAACTTCCATTTTCAGAGTTACCAATAATGACTACGTGTTTGCTACCGCTAATTGCAATTTCCGAAGTTGATGGATTAAAAGCTAAAAGTTCTGCTGCCCCAATTAGCGACGAGACTGTAATTCTATTCCGCAATCGCCAATAATGGGATTGGGCTTTAGTATTGGAAGCATTAGCGTGCATACTACTTCGTGTTTGGGAGACAGTTCTTTGCTGGTTACCACTGAGGGGAAGCCAAACAAAAACCAGTGAAATAATAATCGGTGCCTTTCTCATTTTAGCTCACTCCTCGCTCACTTGACACCTCTGTAAACTGCGATTCCAGAAAAGACTGGTATGGCGAAGAATCTCCAACTCAAATCTGCCGAACGTCCACCTCCTACGGCAAGGTCTATGACATTGAACGAACTGTGAGTTCGTATCATTCCCCATAGTAAGAAAAGGTCTGCATCAAGCTTTTTACCGCTAGGGATTGCGCTAGAAGGTCTATTGTTGTACACAAGGTCATGTTCGCCGCATAGAGGATCGCTCCCACTCAACGGAGGGCCGTTGTTAGGCGGGCCGCCTCTGCCGAGTCCCGGCCCACAGTAGTTGCCCCAAGTAGGCAGTATCTTCTGCCACCATTCGTCACGTTGCGTGAAATTATCTACGACCTTGCTCCACCCTGACTTTAACCCCTCCCATACGCCACCAAAGAATTTCTTGAATGAGAAATTCCCCAAACTGAACTTCCCGTTCTTGGTCAGAGCAGCTATGACGCTTCGCTTGATGTATTCTTGAATAACCGATACCACACCGCCAATGTAAGCCATCGCAACGTATATTCCCAGTTGCTTCCAGTGCCCTTGGAGCACCTCCCCGGCCATTTGAGCTAAAGTGGCTATATTGGAGAATATATTATGGATTTTAAGCGCGGCTTGAATTGCTGCCGTGACTGCTTTGCCGAGAAGGTTCACGACTGCTGAGATGCCGATGAGCAAGCTCGCAATGAACACCCCGATCCGCACCCAGCGATTGTTGAGCACCTTGGCCACGGCAGCGCCCACCGCACTGAAAATCTGGCCAACTCCTCTGAAGAGCCGCTTGAAGAAGCTGAAGAAGCTGAGTCCATCCGGGTCGGTGTGGTTGATCGGATCGTTCGCGCAGTACGCATAGAGGTTCAGTGTCTGCGGATTTTTCAGGTCAACCGACTTCATCCCGATCGGATCAACCTGTGTAAACCTGCCCTGCAAACTGTCATAATGCCGGTTGATTGCGTAATCCAACCCAGTCACCCATGACCGCTCGTAACTCGTAAAACGCCTGCTACCACCACCGCTGCTTTAGCCCTTAAAACGCCATCCATGCCACACTGCTCGTCTGGCCCACCTGCACAGCGTCACACCGCTCGTCTGCTGCTCGCCTTGTGAAAAACGCACACTGGCCTACCTAGTGACGCCTTCCAAGCACATCCCATCGGGAGGAGCACACCGCTTCTTCTGGCTTCGTTCACGGCCAACTTGCGCTCATCTCACCATCACATCTCACAACAACACCGTGTTCTTCTCCGGCGGTCGCCACCGCCCGGTTCGCGTAGCCCAACCTGAAGCGCGCGATCATCTCCTGCTGGCACAAGCCCCGCCGCTCAAGGTAACCGAGTTGTTCCGGGCTACTCTTCGCCATCTCGTGGTAGTAGGCGACCACCTGCCGCAGCAACTCGCGGTCATCGGCTGCGGTGTCCAACGGCGTCTCCAGCTTCTGCACCGTCGAACGCTTTATAAGCAGCATATTCCGCACCGCGTAGAGCCGTTCACGCCCACCCTTTGCAGCGATAGCTTGCTCCCACAGCCGCCGCGCTTCTTCCTGCGACCCCGCTCGTTGTTGTGTGCTTTGCCTCTCATTCATCGCTTGAACACCGAGCAAGCAGACCCCGATCAGCAGCGCGCACGTTAAAGCTAAAACCGCTTTCATATCTACGGTCCTCCTCCGAAGATGCGCCGCAGCCGGTTCGGGATCAACTCAAGGAACGTATGCCCCAAGAACCCGCGCACGTCTTGATACGGGTTAAAGCGGTCGGTGTCAGCGTATCCGCGAAGGTATAAAACCTTTGTTGATAAGCCAAGTTTCACTGGCGGCGGTGCCACGCTTCGGGTCCTGCTTCAATGCTCGGCGGTCGCTCAAAGATCGCTTCGTCATATGCGACATTCAGTTGATAATTAGTTAAGATCCAACCGCCGCCCATGTAGCTGACCCGTCGTGGCATCTGGATGCCGTCCACTTCTCGATAATCCGAGAACGTAACGTAGTAAGTGCCCCGCTCGTCCGCCGCTGGAAAGCTAATCTTCAACGGCAAGTGCGACTCTCGATCAAGGTAGAAGTCCACCCGCTCGCCGTCAACAACAGTCTGCACGATGTCCACCGCTCGCCATTCGACGCGCCCGCTCGTCACCCCGATTGGCACGGGCTTCACCCATTGCGTTTCGAGCAGGTAGAGAAGCTGCGCTTCAGCAATGGCTGCCCTTCCGCTCCCCAATGCATCAGAGCCTAATCTTCTGGGAGATTCCGGGTCATCAGGGTATGTCAAGTAAGCAAGATTCCGCTCTAAGTTGTACACTTCTACTGCCAGCCCGAGGGGAGAAGGTCGGTCATCCATCCAGCTCCAGAGTTTGTTGGGAAACACATATAAATGTACATGCTCATTGCCTCGCCACGATACCACCATGTTCCGCACCGCGTAGAGCCGCGCGCGTCCACCCTTCGCGGCGATAGCCTGTTCCCACAGCCGTTTCGCTTCTCGCTGTGAGCCGTCCTGCGCTGGCGTGTGTTGTGTCATCTCGCTTGCTTTTGCGTCGAATAAAGATAGCACCACGACGAGTCCGCAGAGCATTACTAAAACTGCTTTCATCACTTCTGTCCTCCACCGAATATCCGGCGCAGGCGGTTCGGGATTAACTCAAGAAAGGTGTGCCCCAAGAACCCGCGCACGTCTTGGTATGGGTTGAAGCGGTCGGTGTCGGCGTAGCCGCGAAGAGTTGTGCGATGGACGACCACTTGTAAGCTTCTCTCTCCGAGAGTGCCAGTGATCGAGCGGTAGTCTAGGATATCTCTGAGCCTAGTAGCTCCAACATCTTTCTTGTGAAGCCACCCGAAAACTCCGCTCAAGAAGATCGCCGTGTTGTTCAGGATGGCGAAGATTTCTTTCTGGAACTGTTTATCGAACCGGAAGGTCAAGCCTGTGCCGCGATCACGCATCGTGCCCGCGACGATGTATTGCATCAGCCCGGCAGCCGTCAGATATGCTCGCGTCACTTCCTGCGGCGTCGGGTTTTGCAGCGTCTGCGTGGTGGTCGTGCCGCCCTGCGTAGCAATGATCTGCACCGTGCCGCGAAAGATGCCGAACGCCGGATCAAAGCCCGTGTAGAGCATTGATTCGTAGCGGTACATCCCTTGCTCAGCTTCATTCGCGTAGCCCGGCAAGTCGTAGTAGGCGTAGCCGAACGTCTGCCGCATCCCGAAGTCAATGGCGAACATCGCCATATCGCGCCCCGACCCGCACCCGCTATACGCCGCGCTGAAGCAGATGTCCGTCCAATGCGGCTCGCTCATCAGATCAAGTCCGGTGGGATCGGTGTAATTTACAGGGTCATTTTGAACATACGCATAGAGGTTCAGTGTCTGCGGATTTTTCAGGTCAACCGACTTCATCCCGATCGGATCAACCTGTGTAAACCTGCCCTGCAAACTGTCATAATGCCGGTTGATTGCGTAATCCAGCCCAGTCACCCACGACCGCTCGTAACTCGTAAAACGCCTGCTACCACCACCGCTGCCCTCCCCTTCCAGCGCCACGCCATACGGCAACGTCTCTTGCTCGTAGTATGCGCCGCCCCGATCCTGCCTCACCAACCTCGTCCCAAGCCGGTCCGGATGTGTGTACTCGACTCGCTCACCACCATCTGCCGGTTGACTCGTCGCTAACAGCCGACCACCCAAATAAAACTGCTGCTTCGTCCACACTGGCTGCCTCGCGCCACCCACCTCGACGTACTCCGCTATCACGCCCGACCCAGACCACACATAGTAGGTCCGCACCTCGCCTTCTTGTGACGCAAGCCGTTCGTTAGTCGCGCCGTACACGTAGCTTGCCAGCACCGCACCGCCATCATCTCGGACTCTGATCAGCCGGCCAGCCCCATCGTACTCCATCCGCTGCCATCCGCCTCCCGCCGTCTGCACGCGAATCTGATTGCCGGCCGCATCGTATTCCCAACCCGCACTGCTGATCCGATTCGATGTTTCATCGTAGCTCAATTGCGCGTGCCCATCGCGGGCCACCACCGCGCTGCGCGATGGCGCGCACTGCAACTGTCGCGGTGAATTGCTCAGCTCGAATGTGCTATCGGCGACGCGGGCGCTGATCGTATGCGCCTGCCGATCGCGTAAACTCTCCGGCAACGCATAACTCCAGCCATGCTGGCCATCACCGATTCCTGCCGATTGTAGATCGCTTCGATACTGATCCGCGACAACGCGCGCCAAAAAATTCCCATCAACGAAGAGGTCAACTTGGATCGGTGTCGTCGGTTGGCTGGCGTCCCATGCCCAACCCCACAATTGATTGCAATCCGCCCCATCAAAGTAACCGTTGTACTGGGGCGGTGGCGCCGAGACGTTGATCGCAGCGGCTGGGTCAGCCGCCTCTCTCCCGGTGAAGAGCGAAAATGGCGAGTCGTTCACCACGCGCCAAGGATTGAACTCTCCCAACGGGTCCAATCGCCAAGCCAATAACTCGGTCGGCAAAACGACCTTGGGATCCGGGCGCTGCCAACCGAAAGCACGCGCTCGTTCGCGCTGCGCGGTGGAAGGTTGATCGCCTGCTCCGGCCAGCCTCGCGACATCTGACGACGGCTCCTCGATCTGTCGGGCGAGCTGTCCGCCAACAGCGACGCTCGTCCGGTTCCCATAACGATCATAAGTGTACTGCTGCCACCATCTGTTGTCGCCGCTCGTCACGCGAACCAGACGCCCTAACGCATCATATTCGTAAGTCTTATCTTTGCTCCTGTCGAGATTGTTGATCACCCGCGTCAACTGCCCGGTTCGCCCCGCGCTCGTTCCCGGACGCAAATAGTCATAACTGAGATCGAGCAGGCGCACCGCCCCGCGCGTCACCTGCTGGTTCGTGAGCAGACCGGTCGCGGCATCGTAGTTGTAAGTTTCGATGACCTGATTCGCCCCGGTGCCAACTTGCAACGAGGTCGTCTGGCTCGCGGCATTGTACTGCAAGTTTGAAGCGTAATCCACCCCATCCACTTTGAGTCCGCGCAATCGGCTCGCCACGTCGTAGTCGTGGTGGACCACTTTGCGTAGCGCCGCGCCAAATCCATATTGCGCTGGGTATCGCACGTCCGTCACTCGGTCGAGTGTGTCGTAAATGTACTCGACATCAAACGGATGGTTGGGTCGTGTCGCTAAGACGACGCGCTTGCGACTTATTCTCCCTTCGGCATCGTACTCGTACTCTTCGGTGCTGACGCCCTCAGCCACAATGCGCTTGACGCGCGTCAGGTCGCCCGCCGTCACGTATTCGTAACGCACCGTAGCTGCAGGTTCGACTGGCTGCCCCGCTCCGCTCGTGTCATACGTGACCGATTGCAATCGGTTCAACGGATCGCCGTTGTAGTCAAAGACTATGCGCACGCCTCTGGCGTCAACGCGCCAGATCAGGTTTGAGCGGTCATCGTAAGCGAAGACTTCACCCCAGCTCCCGCCCCCGACATACCGTCCAGCATCATCCAACGTTGCCGATTGCTCGGCCAGTTTCTGGTGCGTTAGCCTTCCCAAAGAGTCGTAACGAAAGCGCCGCCGTTGAGCCCCTTGGATCGTCTCGATCAGATTGCCCAAAGGATCATAAATGTAGCGCGTCACTAACCCGCCGGTCCAGACCGATCCGTCGCCTTGCGGGTTTGGCTCGACCACTTCCACCAATCGCCCATCCGCATCCGTCCTCAGCCAGCGCTCGCGCCCCCACGCATCCACGTGCCGTTCAGTTTGTCCGGGTTCACCGCTCGCGACATCGGGCCGTTGAACTTCGTTGTAGAAGACTCGCGTTTGACTTCCGTCAGGCGCGCGCACCGATACGACACGCCCTAACGCATCGTACTGCGTTTCGTTCCACTGCGGTTGCTCCTGCCCGGCCCGATACGGGCGCGTTTGGCGTCGTATTCGTCCGAGCTCGTCGTATTGCGTTTCGACCACGTCCCATGCGCCACCTGTCGCAAGCGCCTCCTCGCGCTTGATCTGGCCCAGCCCATTCAATCGCCGCACGCTTTGACTGGCGAGCGTGCCATCAGCCGTGCGCGTCGTCTCGCCAACGACCATTGCTGTATCGTCATAGGCGTAAGAAGTGTAGGCGCCGCTCGATGCATAGCTCGTCTGTGGGCGCAACGTATTCGCATCGTAAATGGTCTGACTGGTCCGACCATCAGCATCCGTGGTCGCAAGGACCAAGCCGGTGTTAAAGTCGTAGACGGCACTCGTCGTCACCCGTGGACCGGAAGGATCCGCGGCACCGCGCGTCTGCGCTTGCGGATAGGCGTACTGCGTATCGACGGTGTAACTCCACGAGGTCTGCTCGCAACAACTGGTCGAAGCCGCAACCATGTTGCCTGCGATGTCATAACGCCGCGTCTCGGTGGTCGCACCGGCGAGATTCGCGGCGTCAGCGTATTTCTTGATCTGCGTGACGTTGCCGCGATAATCCGTCGCCGGATCATATTGCGGAAGCGTATTGCATACGTAGATCTGCTCGACATAACCATCGCAACGCGGATCCCAACCGACGCAACCTGGATTTTGGTAATCCGGATCGTTCGGATCATCCTGCCACAAACAGCTTTCCACAGGCGGCGCGTACGGGTTATGTGATGGCAGGTGTTGCACGACGCCGGGTGCGTCTTGAAGCGTCGCGCCATCGTACTCGTATTCGACGCGCGAAAGCCTCGTCGCACCATCGCCCCCGTAAGTCTCCACAATCCGCACGAGATTGAAGATGTGGCGGTTAGTGTAATTCGTACTGTTCTCATAAGCGGTGCGCGTCACGCGCCGCATGTTCGTCCCGCCGTAATCATACTCGCGTGTCTCCGTAACCTGGTTGTAAACGGGTCCGTAACTGAGCTCCGTAGCCGTCACTTGCCCGCGCTCATCCGTGATCTCGGTCCGCACGGGACGCGGCGAATCATACGTTCCCTGCTCCCATGTGACCGTGCTGCGAGCCAATAGACTACCTTGTGAGTCGCGCAGTTCGTCCCGGTAAATTAAACCGTCGTTGTATTGATTGGGCGCGTTGAACGAATATTGAATGCTCTTTGTCCCGTCAGGACGTGTGATCTCCACTCGTCGCGGAGAAGCGTTTTGATAGATGGCGTACTGCGTGACGGCTGGTTCAGCGTCCATGCCAGCCCAGGTTTCGGTTAAAGTCGTGTAGGTCGGAGCATCCGTCAAACTATAATCAGGTCCGAGCGGATAGTTGTAGACCTGACGGCGCGTCATCTGCCCAGTGCCGATCATCCCCTGTTCGGTCAAAGACGAAGCGTCGAAGCTCATCGCTCGCTGTTCTTCGACCTTCGCCAGCATCCCGTAAGACGAGTATGAATCCGGATCGCCAAACCAGTAACCCGTTCCGGTCGCAGGATAGTAAACGGCATCAACCACCCACACCAAGGGGTTGCGCGCACGCACCGTAAGCCCGGCAAAGCCATAGTTCAGCGCGAGCTGCCGATAGTGCAAGCGAACGAGCGTGCGCGCCGCTCCGTTTAGTCCCGGTCCAGTGATTGCCGTCAACAACCCGTTCTCGTCGTAATGAAATTCGACGGCGCGTCCCAAGGAGTCGGTGATGTATTGAATTCGCGGCCCTTGATTACCGACATAAGCGATCCTGATGTAGTTACCGTTGACATCCGCGATTTGCGTCGGATAGACGCAACCGTCTCCAGCGGCCCCATAGCGAATCAAGGTCCCATTTGGCAATCGCGCTTCCGCCATCGAGATCACACCGTTGTAGCTCCAACTCCAGTAATCGATCAGGCTGCCATCGGTTGTATGCCCATTGAAGTAGTAGTAACCAGAGCCGTAGTTGGCTAACGCGCCCGTGAAAGCGCGACGCGTCCCATCTGGTTCGATGATCATACTGCCACCTGCGCCCATCCCGACGATCTTGCCGAAGCCTAAAGACCAGCCTGGCGCAGGCCATCCACGATCGGCATCGAAGTCAATCTCTGAGCCAGCTTTGGTCCATACGCGCGAGTTGTAAGCGAGCACCAAGTTCAACGAAAGTCCGCGTCCGGGCAAACTGATCACTGGCGCTGCGAGCTGAAAGTTGCCGCTACCCGCTCCATCATCCTGTGGGTAGCCGGGTGGATCGCCGACGCGATTGGCGGGATCGTCCGCCGCCCAGTAATTGCCTTCATCCCACCTCGAATCATCGATCGGACGAGCGAGCGCGTTGCGCTCCACCGAGCGCAAAGAAGCGGAGATCAAACGTACCCGCCCGTTTCCGGTCCCGCTGCCAACCCGTGCGTTCTTTCCGAAGCTCGCGGTTCTTCCGCTCAAGCTCCGGGGCAGATCGCGCGTAGAGACGCGATGCGTCTCTACGGCCCGTCGCCGCGCTGGTGTGCGCGCTCGCTCTCTGCTCGCCCGCTCGCCATCGGTGACCTCAATCTCCGCCGCTGCGCTTAACACTACCTGTTGCGGCTCGCACGAGATATCGCCCCGCGACGCGAGCTTCGAAAAGACCGTCAGCTCCGACCAACACAGACCTGCTGCGATCCAAATCCTCACCCGTCCATCTGACTCGAACGCCACCGATGGGCCTCCCATCCCGGTCTCGCGCGATGGCGATCAAGCGCACATCTTCTCCCACCCTCAATCTGATGGCGCGCGGCGCGATCTCGACCTGCGCAACGCGCCGGTCACGCTCCCCCTGCTTTTCGACTCGCGGCCCAGATGGTGCCTGCCGCCCCTGTTGTGCGAGGAAAGCCCTAAACCCAAAGGCCAAATCCGCTCCGAAAACTTGCGCCTCCCAAAAGATCACGCGCGCCCCGACCGGTCCCGGCAAAAGCAACACGATGACCATCGTCGCAGCCAGCGTTCGTTTCGCTCGCGCAAGCGGCGCGCCAATCGCGATATGGCGACCGCGAGTTGCGCCATTTGAACTCTTCTTCGAACCGATCCGACCGATGATCGCTCTCAAGCGGGGAGAGCGTGGCGTATCTGCAAGGCGAGGCATATTCTCGTCTCCTCAAAGCTCTCCGCCCCGAAATCGTCGCGATGTTGCTGAACGGGCGAGATTCATCCATCGCGCATAAGCAACGGATGGCCCTATTTCACCAACATAGCGAGGGCGCTGAAACGCAGCTTTTTACGACCTTTGCTCTCTATTTCGCTTCGCAGCAAATCTCCACGAGGTGGAGTGAGACGCATCAGGTCTTCCGACGCTCCCTTTTGACTATGGCTCCGAGCACCAGCACGTGATGGCTGAAAAGTGCGGAGGCTAGGGCAACCGACGCGCGACTGCAAACCGGATCATCTGCAGCCAGAGCCAGCATGTTTTGAACAACGCTGGCTCAGCTACCGACATTGAGGACGCACGATGAGTGGCACAGCTCGCTTAAGCGAGTCAAGACTTTTTGGAAGAAAGAAGCGGCGACGACCTGTTAGCTGCTCGAACTCTTTCGCTCTGCTTTCGCGCGATCCCTCCGTGAGCTTCGACCGAAGCGCTTCTCCAGGAGAAGAACGCCGCTATTTGCTTTTGCGCAGCAAGCCCAGATTTTTTCACGAGGCCCTCCATAGGAAATGCGTGACCGAAGCAGCCGCGCGAAACAACGCAAGAAGCTCTGACTTATTCGTAAGATAATTCATCTTTCCCCGAGATCGAGACCTAAAATGTTGACCGTCCGGCTAGTAAGATCTTCCCATCAGCGTTCTCGAAATCATACTGCAAAAGCACGGCCATTCCTCCCAGCGATAGGCTCGCTATGCTAGCTTTCACGTCTCCCTTGACACACCTTCTTTTGTACACTTCGGCGCGATTCAAGCTCTCGCCGAGGAGGACTTCGAAACGATGAAAGGCGGATTTATCGCTCACCTTGCCGAGCGGGAGTTTGAAGAGATTATGCGCTAGCTTCAGCGGGAAGGGCGAGAGCGCGATCTCGACCCGGAACTTTTTCTGCGAAAGATCCTGCTCGCAAAACTCCCTTTTGCGAAAAGCGATCTGAGCACCCTACTTGAGCGGACCTTCATTGTGCGGGACATCGATTTCAAGCGGAAGGTGCCGGCCGATCAGCAAACATCCTTCGCAACCATCATGAGCTTCTACTCGATCAAAGCGTATGATGCGAAATCAGGCAAGACTATTTACGATTCAGGAGTCTTCCTCTCTCCATCGTTCGAAGCTAACGAACGGGATTCGACGGTCCCGTGGTCGCCCCTCTATCTCAACTTTTACGTCTCCGAAAGCGGCGAATTATCGCTTGAACCGTACGGTTGACATCCTCCCCACAGCTAAAGCCGGGGGATTCCCGGAGGTGCTCCGAGATGGTTCGCGCTTCATCGGGTGCTGCCCTGCACCGCCGCAGCTATGCTGGGTCTTACGCTCCCTCCACGCGCAGTCACGGCCTGCCCGGCCGCCAGAAAAATTCTACCCCGCCTTCATGTAAGGCGCAAGAAAGGAGGCAAGGCGGCGCTCCTCCCCATGCCTAAAGGCCGGGGTCTGTAGCGCCGCCGCGATCGGATGAAACGCCCTGCATCTTCGGTTACAATCTCGACAGCGTTCACCTTAAGATCTTTCAAGACCCGATCGGGAAGGAGGAGCGTGAAGCTTGCGTAAAGTTCTTTCCATCTTGCTGTGGGCCACCATCTCCGCGCTCGGCGCACTCGCTTTCGCCATCCTAGCCCTCAACAACGGCGAGACGATCAGCGCCGCTTGGCTCATCATCGCGGCAGTGGCGACCTATGCGGTCGCTTATCGTTTTTACAGCAAGTTCATCGCCAATAGAGCGCTCGGCGTTGACGATCGGCGCGCGACTCCCGCCGAGCTACATAACGATGGCAAAGATTTCGTCCCGACGAACAAATGGGTGCTGCTCGGCCATCATTTTGCCGCGATCGCTGGAGCTGGACCGCTTGTTGGCCCGATCCTCGCGGCGCAGATGGGCTATCTTCCCGGCACGCTCTGGATCATCATCGGCGTCGTTCTCGGCGGCGCCGTTCAAGATTTCGTCATCCTCTTCCTTTCGATGCGCCGCGATGGACGCTCTTTGGGACAGATAGTCCGCGATGAGATCGGCCCGGCGAGCGGACTGCTCGCTCTGATCGGCATCCCGGCGATCATGGTCATCTTGATCGCCGTGCTTGCGCTCGTCGTCGTCAACGCGCTGCGCGGCTCTCCGTGGGGGACTTTCACCATTGCGATGACCATTCCGATCGCGCTGCTGATGGGCGTCTATATGCGCCACTTGCGCCCGGGTCGAGTGCTGGAAGGATCGCTCATCGGATTCGCCCTGCTGCTGTTTTCCCTCTGGCTGGGCCAGCGCGTCGCGGAACATCCGTACTGGGCTAGTCTCTTCACGCTGAGCGGGACGACGCTCGCTCAGTTGATGATCCTCTACGGGTTTACGGCTTCAATCCTTCCCGTCTGGCTGCTGCTCGCGCCGCGTGACTATCTCAGCTCCTTCCTCAAGGTCGGCACGGTCCTTCTGCTGGCGATCGGGATTCTGGTCGTCCTGCCGCCAATTCACATGCCCAAGCTGACGCGCTTCGTCGACGGGACCGGACCGGTTTTCAAAGGCGATCTCTTCCCCTTCCTTTTCATCACGATCGCCTGTGGGGCGATCTCCGGGTTTCACTCGCTGATCGCTTCGGGAACGACGCCAAAGATGATTCAGCGCGAATCCCAGGCGCGGATGATAGGCTACGGCGCTATGTTGATGGAGTCTTTCGTCGCCGTGATGGCGATGGTCGCCGCCGCCTCGCTCACCCCCGGCATCTACTTTGCGATGAACTCGCCCGCCGCCGCCATCGGAACCGACGCGGCGACGGCTGCCGCGAAGATCAGTCAATGGGGCTTCGCCATAGATGCGCAAACGATCACCCAATGGGCTAAGGATGTGGGCGAGCAGACCATCTTGTCGCGCACGGGCGGCGCGCCAACGCTCGCCGTCGGCATAGCCGACACCTTCTCAAAGTTCATGGGCGGCTTCAAAGCCTTCTGGTACCATTTCGCCATCCTCTTCGAGGCCGTTTTCATCCTGACGACGATCGACGCCGGAACGCGCGTCGGGCGCTTCATGCTGCAGGATCTGCTGGGCAACATCTGGAGACCTCTTGGACGCACGGAATCCTTCGGCGCCAACGCACTGGCCAGCGCCATCATCGCTGCAACGTGGGGCTACTTCCTATACCAAGGCGTGACCGATCCT
>Ga0210001_100012_pt1 | contig 17311 bp, 7 predicted proteins | sample Antgeofumaro1A2E_FD_188085 | JGI IMG/M metagenome (GOLD analysis project Ga0210001, IMG submission 188085) | Geothermal fumarole subsurface microbial communities from Mt. Erebus, Antarctica - 1A2E (SPAdes) (version 2) | ecosystem: Environmental > Terrestrial > Volcanic > Fumaroles | place: Mt....
TGGTGCCTGTCAGTTGCCGGTCAGTCACCGTCTCTCCACCTTCCCCTTGGCGATGAATTTCCGCCGCTTCGGGGGCACGGAGGTAGGCGCTGATACCTTTGCCGTGAATTTCAAATCGTTCGTGCTTATTTTCACGGCGAAGATGCTACCCGTCCATGGCTGAGGGAGATGGTGGCAAAAATTGCTGATGTGGAGGTCTTGACAACCCGCAGCGAAAAGGAAGCCCTTATCTTGGAGTGCAACCTCATCAAGTTGCACCGCCCACCTTACAACATCCGCTTTAAGGACGACAAAGCCTATCCCTACCTGAAGGTCACTCTCAACGAGCCTTTCCCCGCCCTTGTCATCACCCGCCAGCCTAAAGACGACGGCGCTCGCTACTTCGGTCCTTACCCTGATGGCAGGGCATTGCGGGAGACGGTGAATTTGCTCAAACGCCTGTTTGGCATCCGGACAATGACCGTCGTGAACGAACGGCGCAAAAGCGGATGCCCTTGGCGCGATACGCGCAAGTTCCTCCCGCGTGCTTGCTTGGAGTATCACTTGCACCGATGCACCGGTCCGTGCGTGATGGCAATTAGTCCCGATGAGTATCGGCAATTGGCGCAGCGGGTGTGTGAGTTTCTGGAGGGACGGGCAGGGGAGGTCATTAAGCAATTGGAGCGCGCCATGTGGGAAGCCGCCGAGCGGGAGGAATTTGAGAAGGCGGCGAAATTGCGCGACCAAATCCGTGCCCTCCAGTCGGTCACCGAGCGTCAAGCCGTCCAATTGCCTGTTCGGGAGGACATTGACGCTTATGCCTTCGTCAGCGAAATGGGGTTAGGATGCGTGCAAATGCTGGTGGTGCGAGGTGGAAGGCTTTTGGGCGACCAACATTTTGTCGTTCGGGTGAGGGAAGGGCAAAGGGTAGCGGACATTTTGAGCGCTTTCATTAAGCAGCGCTATTCGTCAGGTGTGCCTGTGCCCCAAATCGTTTTACTGCCGGTGGAGTTGGACGACGGGGATGTGGTTGCTGAGTGGCTCAGCGAGAAGCGAGGCGAACCGGTCACCGTGCGGACGGCGGTCAGTGGTGTGCTGCGGGATTTGTTAGAACTTGCCGAACGGAACGCTGAGCAGGCGTTGCGGGAGGAGTTGCAGCGAGAGGAACAAGAGCGTCTCAGCCGAGAGTTTGCCCTTCGCTCTTTGCAAATGCATCTTCATCTGCCAGCCCCCCCGCGCCGCATTGAGTGCTACGACATTTCCACGACGATGGGGGTGGAGACGGTTGGGGCGATGGTTGTGTTTGTGGACGGCAAACCCGCCAAAAGCGAGTATCGTCGTTTCCGCCTGAAAGGTGCGTGGATGATTGACCCAGTCACAGGGAAGCCCCATCCTGACGATTACGCCGCCATGCGGGAAATGTTGATAAGGCGGTTCCGCCATTATGTAGAAGGCAACCCAAAGTTCACCGAATTGCCCGACCTGCTTTTGGTGGATGGCGGGAAGGGGCAACTTTCCGTGGCGATGCAAGTGTTGCAAGAATTCGGCTTGAACATCCCCGTTGCAGCGTTAGCGAAGGAGCACGAATTGCTCTATGCGCCTCACTCGGAAGCCCCCATCGCTCTGCCTTTCAACAGTCCTGCCTTGCACTTCCTTCAACGCATTCGGGACGAAACGCACCGATGCGCGCTCGGCTACCATCGCAAACGAAGGCTCCAAAAAGCCTTGCGCACTCTCCTTGACGAAGTTCCCGGAGTCGGAGAAGTCCGCAAAAAAGCCTTGCTGCAACATTTTGGCTCTCTAAAAGCCCTTCTCCAAGCCTCGGTGGAAGAGTTGGCGAAGGTGCCCCACATGACCCGCAAAGCCGCCGAAACTTTGTGGCAATTTTTGCACGGACAACATGCCCATCAACAGTAATCGGCGCGTGTCGCCCCTATTAAGGGGTGAGGACGGTGAAGGTTTGGCAGTGGTTCCTCCAATGGTGGCAAGGGCGTCAACAACCCTTGTCAGCGCCAGAACGGGGACGGAAGGCAGAGCGAGAAGCCTCCCTTTTTCTGCGCCGGCGCGGTTACCGCATTATCGCTCAAAACTTGCGGCTTCCTGCAGGCGAAATTGATTTGGTGGCAGTTAAGGGCGAGTGGGTGGTGTTCGTGGAGGTGAAGGCACGCTCTTCGGATGAGTTCGGAATGCCTGTGGAAGCCTTGACGCTAACTCAACAGAAACGCATTCGCCGCGCCGCCGAACAGTTTCTCGCAAAACGGGGTTGGTCAGAACGCCCACGCCGTTTTGACTTGATCACTGTTGACATGGACGAACGCGGTCGCATCCTTCACATGGAGCATCTCGTGGACGCCTTTTGAGCAAACAGAAAAGCACTTCTCGTGACCGCCGAGCCAGCGAAAAATTTTGCGAAAGGTGGCGAGAAGAAGATGCGGAAGGTGCGAGTGGGGTTTATCGGTGCGGGGAGTATAGCGAACGCTGTTCACTACCCAAGCATCGCCGGGATGCCTGAAGCGGAATTAGTGGCTATTTGCGACCTGGACGAAGGTCGGTTGAATGCGACAGCGGACAAGTATGGCGTCCCGAAAGAGCATCGCTATACCGACTATCGCTGCATGTTGGAGCGAGCGGAGTTGGATGCCATTTATGTCATCATACCGCCAATGGGTTTAACTCCCATCGTGTTGGAGTGCCTGAGGGCAGGTAAGCATGTGTTCATTGAGAAGCCGCCCGGTTGCCACAGCGAGGAAGCGTGGGCAATGGCAGAGGAAGCAGAGAGGCAAAAAGTTAAGACCTGTGTCGGGTTTAATCGGCGCTACTCGGCCGTTTACCGCTACGCTAAGGAGAAGGTTTGCGAACGCGGGATGCTTTCGCTGGCATTGGCGGAATTCCACAAGGACATGTTGGGGCAAGGTCCCTACTACGGCATGAGCATCCTGCGCACTGACCTCATCCATGCCGTTGACCTTTTGCGTGACCTATTGGGAGAGCCTGTGGAAGTGGCAGCGCAAGTGTTCTCCCGCTATGAGCGATGGACGAATTCCCACAACCAATTCGCTGCTCTCGTCCGCTTTGACAGCGGAGGTGTGGGTGTTTTGTTGGCGGCGCGGACTTCGGGAAGCCGCTACGAACGATTTGAAATTCACGGCAAAGGTATCAGCGCCTACCTCCGTGCCCCCGAAGCGGCGGAAATTCATCGCCAAGGGGAAGGTGGAGAGACGGTGACTGACCGGCAACTGACAGGCACCACCGACCCCCGCATCACCTACGGCTATCAGGAGGAAACCCGTCACTTCCTCGCTTGCATCCTTCACAACCAGACCCCGCTAACCAACTTCACCGATGCCGCCAAGACGATGGAGTTGGTGGAGCGAATAGAGGGGTTCGCCGCCTACCGCCCGTGAAGGGCGCATTGATTTGCGTAACGCAGTGACCAAGCGATTTTTCGCGAGGTGAGGGAAGCAATGCGCTGGATTTGGGTGTGGGTGCTGACGATTGCGTCAGTCGTTGGGGCGTTAGAGCCGAACTTGTTGACCAACGGTGGGATGGAAATGGACGCAAACTGTGACGGTTTGGCGGATGGATGGATGGCGGAAGTGCATCGGCAGGAGGGCGGGGAAGGCCTCTTTGCGCTGGACCCACAAGTGAAGGTAAAGGGCAAATTCAGCCAGCGCATCGTCCACACTTCCGAACGGGGGTGGGTGCGGGCGAGCCAAATGGATATCCCCGCCCAACCACATGCTCGCTACCTGTTCCGATGTTGGGTGAAAGCCGATTGCCGTTTCCTGCTTATCGTCTACGCCTTCCGCAACAGTGACCGTTACGACACTTTCGTGATAGCGCAAGGAATGGGGACAACAGGAGGCGAATGGCAATTGTTCAGCGGCATTTTCCGAACGCCGGCGAATGCTCGCTCCTTCAAAGTCTCGCTCATCACCGACAGCAAAGGGACAGCATGGTTTGACGAAGCGGAACTGATTTTGCTGGAACGCCCACCTTACGCTCTCGTGCCCGTTGTCAAGGAAGCACCAAAACTGGACGGTGATTTGTCCGACCCGATTTGGCAACGAGCAGAACCATTGACGCCCTTCATCGCTTTGGGGATGGAAAAGGTCGCAGAGCCGGTTACCGTTGCGAAAGTCCTTGCAACGCCCACGCACCTTTTCGTCGCCTTCTGGTGCGCCGAGCCCAATCCGAAGGCGATGCGATTGCGAACGCAAGAAAGCGGTGAACCCGCTTATCGCGACGAGTGTGTGGAAGTTTACCTTGACCCCGAACACCGCCACGATGGCTTTTACCAGTTCGTTGTCACGCCGAAGGGAAATCGTTGGTCGCAGCGAATAACTTCTGCTCGTTGGGCGCAGGTTTGGTGGTTGCTGCCGCGCCCAACATGGCAAATCGGCTTGGACAATTGGCAAGCCGCCGCCCGCATCGGCGAGAATTTCTGGTCGGCAGAAATTGCCATCCCCTTCCCTCTTCTCGGTCTCTCCCCGAAGACAGGCACCACGATAGGCATCAACCTGTGTCGCTCTCGCAAAGGGGAGCAGACCGAACAAAACAGCGCCTTCGCCTACTTGACAACCCAACCCACCTTCCAACGCCCCGAACGGTTCCCCCACATCCTTTTGCAAGGCATTGGGGACATGGTAGGAGCGGCGTCAGCCGCGAAAATCAGAAAAGAGAAAACGAAGCCATGGATAGCCAGTCCTCAGACTCTCGTGCCCAATTTCTCCATCGTTCCAAAGCCGCAACGCATCCTCCTGCGTGACCAAAAGGTCGTACTAACGACGCAGGCAAAAATTGTGTTGCCCAGCGGAGCGACAGCGTTGGAGCGAGTGGTAGCAGAATTGTTGATGGACACCCTGCGAAAAGTCGGAATCTTGGCAGGAAGGGAGACGAGTGGGGATATAGCGGAGAGCCGTTCCGATTTCGTCCTCACGACCTTTGACCGCATTCCTGTCTCGGTGCGCCCGCTGCTTCCCCTGCGCGACCTTCGCACTTTCTTCGCCCAACGGGGAGAGGAAGCGTATGGGTTGTTCGTGGGGACAGGGGGTAAGGGGAAGGGACACAAGAAGGCAAGAAACAGTCTGAGCGCCAGCATTGTTCTCGTGGGCGCCTCGGCGAAAGGTGTTTTTAACGGTGTCCAAACCTTGCGGCAACTTCTCTGGCTAAATGCCCCGCCTCTTGAAGCAGTCACTGATGAACGCGTGGCGTTTACTTTGCCCGCTTGCGAAATTTGGGACTATCCCGACTTGAAGTTGCGCGGTTGGCATATCATCGCTCCCCTTCGGCACGAGTTACCTTTTGCCCTGAAACTGCTGCATTGGCTGGCGTTGCAAAAGTTCAACACACTGGTTGTGGAAGTGGATGACCGCTTCCCTTACGAGCGCCATCCTTCCATCGTTCACCCACAGGCGATGACGCGAGAGCAATGGCAACAATTTTTGGACGAGGCGAAACGGTTGGGTTTTGAGGTCATCCCACAGGTGCAAACTTTCGGGCACTTCGGCTATGTGCTCAACAAGCCCGAATACCGCCATTTGAGCGAGTTGACCGAACCGCATCCCCGTTTGGGCTTCTTCGCCTACTGCCCGTCCAATCCCGACACCTACCTTGTCGTGTTTGACCTGTTTGACGAAGTGCTGTCTGTTTTCCGCCCCCGTTGGTTTCACATCGGGCACGACGAAATCACCTTCGTGCCCATCGGCGTTTGCGAGCGGTGCAAAGCGACGGGCAAAACGGCTTGGCAGTTGCTCGCCGAGGACATTCGCCGACTTTACGATTTCCTGAAAGCGAAAGGTGTAGAGCGGGTGGCAATGTGGTGCGACCAGTTAGAGCCCGACCGAACAGGAGGTTACGCCCCCTTCTTCACCCACTTTGCTGCCGACCTCCTCCCAAAGGACATTGTGCAATTCTGCTGGCATTACGATGCCCGTCAGACTTTCCCGTGGCTAACTCGGCTGAAAGATAAGGGCTTTGATGTGGTCGCTTGTGGTTGGTATCACGCTCAAAATGTCTGGCGGTTTGCTGCCGAAGGGTTTGACCGGCGAGCATTGGGTTATTGCGGGACGACCTGGTATGGCGTGACGGGATTTGCAACGGCAGTGGATTTGATGACGGCGGTTGTGTTAGGTGCCCAAAATTCGTGGTCGGTGGATAACCCACCCATTGAACGAGCCCCGCACCCAACAAACTTGGCGCAAGATTTGTGGGCGTTAGTGGGCGAGAGGCGAAGGTGGAGAGAAGGCGTTCAATGCTTCCTTTGCTTAGACCTTGGACCATTGACAAATTCCCCTCTTTTCGGAAGGGGAGGCATCGTGCCAGAAAAGCAAAGTGTAGGCGCGGCATTAGCTGCGAAAATTGGAGAAGGGAGCAGGAAGGGGAAAGGGGAAAGCCTGTCGGGCGGTGAGATAGTAATTTGGGAGGGAGTGCCGTTTCGGTTAGCCGTTCCGCCGCTCAGTGTGGTGGCGTTATCAAGTGCCGACACGCCCCCTGAAGTTGCCCCTGACTTGGTGACTATTGCCATCGGGGCGCCAGCGAAATCGCTTTACTTGCTTATGACCACAACGGCTCGCCCCATCCGAACGGAGGACTTGTATGAGCGAGGACGAGTTGACCCGCGCAAAGTCGCTACGCTGCTGGTGCAGTATGCGGACGGGACAGAGGTTCGGGAGGAGTTGCACTACCGTCAGCACTTGACAGAATGGAATGACCGCTTGGGGGGCAGCCACGCGAGACTGGTGTGGCAGGGGAAGACGGCGAATGGTTCCCTGGTGACATTGTGCGCTTTTGAGTGGCGCAATCCACATCCCGATTTGCCCATTGCGTCCGTTTCGCTGCTATCCGCTGGCGGAGTTGTGCAGCCTGTGTTGGTGGCACTGACGGTCGGGTTAGGCGTGGAGCGCTCGTTGCCGTAAGGGCACTTTCCGGTCAATTGTTGACTTCCTCCGAGGAGCCAATGCTGGCAAACTCCATTGCACCGACTCGCAGGACGATTTCACCGGTCGTCAGGTCGCAATCAACGAGAACGGTGTCGCCTTCATGGACTTCACCAGCAAGAATTTTTTCGGACAAGGGGTCGGTGACACAAGTTTGGATGATGCGGCGGAGGGGTCGGGCGCCGTAGTATTTGTTGTAGCCCAAATCGGCTAAGCGCTCACGGGCTGCGTCGGTCAGAACCAGTTGGATGCTCTTGTTTGCTAACTCTTCTCGCACGGGACGCAACTCAATGTCCACGATTTGCAGGACATGCTCTCGCTGCAAGGGTCGGAAGATGATGACTTCGTCCACTCGGTTTCGGAACTCGGCGCTAAAGCGCTCTTCGTAAAGTTTCCGCATGCGCTTTTCCATCTCGCCGAAGACCTTGCGCTCCAGCGCTTCGTCCGCTTCGGAGCGGAAACCCAAGCGGGATTCGCTCAATTCATGCTCAAAGCCCCGATAGCCGATGTTGCTGGTCATGATGAGGATAGCGTTGCGGAAGTCCACCGTGCGACCTTGGGCATCAGTAAGGCGCCCTTCGTCCATGATTTGCAACAGCAAGTTGGTCACTTGCGGGTGAGCACGGTCAAATTCGTCCAGCAAGACCACGCAGAAGGGGCGACGGCGCACCGCTTCCGTCAACTGTCCGCCCTCTTCGTAGCCGACATACCCAGGGGGTGCTCCCACCAAGCGGGAGACAGTATGGGGCTCCGTGTATTCACTCATGTCAATGCGGATGAGGGCATCTTCTGTGCCGAAGAGGAACTCCGCCAATGCTCGCGCCAGCAAGGTCTTTCCGACACCCGTTGGTCCGAGGAAAACGAAAACGCCTGTCGGGCGGCGTGGGTCTTTCAGACCCGCCCTAGCGCGGCGAATAGCGCGGGCAATGGCGTTGATGGCTTCATCTTGCCCCACAACACGCTGCTTGAGGAACTCTTCCATCTTCAGCAAGCGGCGAGTCTCATCCTCCGTCAAGCGAGAGACAGGAACACCCGTCCACTCGGAGACAACCTTCGCCACATCCTCTTCGGTGACGGTGGGAACTTCTTCCAGTGAGCGTTCCCGCCATGTTTGGTTCAGTTCTTCCAGTTGCTCCTGAATGCGCTGCATGCGTTGGCGCAAGATGCTGGCGCGCTCATAGTCCCCTTCTTGGACGGCTCGGTCACGCTCCACTCGGAGCCGCTCCAACTCTTGACTAAGGGTTCGGATTTCGCGAGGTGGGGCAGAGTGCTGCAACTTTACCCGAGCACAGGCTTCGTCCAATACATCAATCGCTTTGTCGGGCAATCGGCGGTCGGTGATGTAGCGCTGTGCCAAGCGGGCTGCTGCTATCAAGGCACGGTCGTCAACTTGGACATGGTGGAAGGTTTCGTAGGTGGTACGCAGACCCCGCAGGATTTCTATGGTCTGCTCCAAAGTCGGCTCGGAGACATAAACGGGTTGGAAGCGCCGTTCTAAGGCGGAGTGCTTTTCAATATAGCGCCGATACTCTTCCAAAGTTGTCGCCCCAATGCACCGAAGTTCTCCACGAGCGAGGGCAGGCTTGAGGATGTTGGAAGCATCAATAGCGCCTTCTGCCGCTCCGGCTCCGACGATGGTGTGCAACTCGTCAATGAAGACGATGATTTGCCCTTGCGACTGGCGGATTTCGTTCATGATGCGCTTCATCCGTTCTTCAAACTCGCCCCGATACTTGGTGCCTGCCACAATGGCAGCGAGGTCCAGTGCCACCAATCGCTTGTCTTGCAAGGGTTCGGGAACTTCTCGGTTCACAATGCGCTGCGCCAATCCTTCCACGATGGCGGTCTTGCCGACTCCGGCATCGCCGACCAGAACAGGGTTGTTCTTGGTGCGGCGGCAGAGGATTTGGATAACCCGCTCAATTTCCGCATCGCGCCCAATCACGGGGTCCAATTTCCCCTCAATTGCCAGTTGCGTCAAATCTCGGCTGAAAGCATCCAATGCTGGGGTATTCGTACGCTTGCGGAAGTGGGGCGTCACCCCTTCCGTGTCCGCCTTCATCTCGTAGAGCCGGCGGCGGACATCTTCAAAGCGGACATTGTATTTGGCGAGGATTTTTGCCGCCAACCCTTGCTTCTCCTTCAGCAAACCCAACAACAGATGGGCAGTGTCAATGTGGCTGTCGTTCATGGAACGGGCTTCATCGGCAGCACGGATAAGCACCTGTTTGGCAGGGGAAGTCAAAGTGGGCGACCCGACCGGTGGATGGGCAGGGGCTTGCGCCCGCAGTTGGCTTTCCAGTTCCGCTTTCAGGCGGTGAATGTCCACCCCAAGCCGCTCCAAGATTTGGACGGCTAAAGTGTCCTCTTCCTCCAGCAGACCTAACAAGATGTGCTCTGACGAAATGTAGGGCGAACGCAACCGAATCGCCCAATCTTCTGCGTGCAGCATCACCTTGCGTGCTCGCTCAGTATAACGCTCCCATAACATCGTCTTTCTCTCCTTTGCCGGCACCCCGTATTGGAGATGCCTGAGATGATGGCATCCTCACTGCCACCACCTTCGCTTACATAGTTTGCCATGATCGGCAGCGCAAGGAAAGGGTCTCAACCCGTCGTTTCTCCCGTTTCCTCTATCGGCGTGCCCACTTGTTTCGTATAGATGCGGAAACGCTGGATGAGTTGCCGCGTAATCGGTCCTGGCTTCCCGTCACCAATTGTGCGTCCATCTAACTTCACGACGGGCACGATTTCTGCCCCCGTGCCGGTCAAGAAGCACTCATCCGCTGTGTAGACATCGTGAAGGGTCAGAACGGCTTCGTAAACGGAAATGCCTATTTCTTGTGCCAACTGAATGACCACTTGACGGGTGATGCCTTTCAGGATACCCATGTAGGCGGGGGGCGTGAGCAAAGTCCTCCCCTTGACAATGAAGATGTTTTCGCCCGTTCCTTCCGCAACATAACCATCAAGGGTCAGCATCAAACCCTCTGGTTTGCCCGCATTAATGGCTTCAATTTTGGCGAGGATATTGTTCAGGTAGTTGAGCGACTTGATGTTGGGGTTGAGGGCTTGGGGGGAATTGCGCCGCACGGACACGGTGACCATTTCAATGCCCCGCTCATATAACTCGTTCGGGAACAACTCAATGCGGTCGGTAATGATGACGACATTGGGCTTGGGGCACTTGCGAGGGTCTAGTCCCAAATCTCCTTCGCCCCGACTGATCACCACACGGATGTAAGCGTCCCGTAATTTATTCTCCCGAAGCGTCTGCAAGATGGCAGCCCGCAATTCCTCTTTCGTCAAGGGGATGGTCAACCAGATAGACTTGGCACTTTCGTAGAGGCGGTCTAAGTGTTCGTCCAGCATGAAAACCTTCCCGTTGTAGGCTCGGATGCCTTCAAACACGCCATCGCCGTAGAGAAAGCCGTGGTCATAAACCGACACTTTTGCCTGTGATTTCGGCACCAACTCCCCATTCAGCCACACCAAGAGTTCGTCTGCCATCCCTAAATGCCTCCCCAAGCATCCGAAACTTTTGCTGGACGCAATTATTTTGACACTGCCACCGATTCTGTGACATCGGGAGAATGACAGCCTTTCAAACGCGGGTGATTTGGGTGACAACTTCGGGTGTCACGATGGGGATAGCAGCCTGTAACTCCGACCGCATGGCTTCAATGCGGCTTTGGAGTAAAATGGCACGCTCCATCAACACAGACAACTGCTCCCGCTCCCCTGTGCGAAGCAGCCGCCTCATCTCCACTTGCAGTTGCTCCATTTCTTCCTCAAGAGAGAGCAACTCGGTAGGTGTCAAGACCTGGCAGCGGACATAGGCGCAGGCTTCGTCTAACAAACTTCTCGCTGCCGCCAAGAGGGGTCGCTGGGGCACACTTTTTTGAGGCAAATGAGCCAAACGAAACACAGTCACCAAAGCATCATCAGTGACCCGAACGCGATGGAATTCCTCGTAACTGCTTCGGTGTGCCGTTAGCCACTCCCATACCTCCTCCTCGGTAGGTTCGGAGACGAGAATGGGTGCGAAGGAGAAAGCAACAGAGGGTAGTTGTTGCGGGAATTCCTGCCACCACTGCGGCACGGCTGATGCGAGGCAAAGGAAGGTTTTCCCCCGCACAACCTCCCAGAGAAGAGGCGAGCGCTCCCTCAACTCCGCAAGGTCACCCACAAAGAGCACTGGTGACGGTTCTACTTGTTGGATTTTTGTCAAGAGATTACGGAGAGCCTCTTCTGCGTCCTGTTGCCACTGAATTTGCGCCCAGTCAATCGCTAAAATGTGACGCCCTGACAACTCTTCTGGCACAGTTCCGAATTGCAGGTCATAAGCGAGTTGCTCCACGAGCAATGAAACCGTCTCTGGATGCCCTAACAAAAGGGGCGTGAGGCGTTCTTTCCGAACCAATTGGCGCTTGACTTTCTCTCGCTCTGCAAGCCAACAGCGGACAAGTTGCACTTCCCCACTCAGCACCTTTTCCGTCACATCCACAACGCCTTCGTCAACCAAGACAGCGAGGACTTCCTCGCCCCAGTCCAATAACTTCCGCCGCTGCACGCAACGGCGCACTTTCTCGTAGCGGATACCGTGCCGAAAAAGCAACTTCGCTGCGGCTGCTGCTCGCTCCCGGAGCAAACTGAGAAGCAAGTGGGTGGTGTCCACATGCTCGTCTCGCAACAACTCCGCCTCCCGAACAGCGCGATGAAGGACGCGCTGAAGCACAGGGGATGGTATCGGCTCCCTTTCGGCAGGCACGACTTCTGTAGAGGAGGGCTGAGAAAGTTGCTCTTGAAGCACTTGCAAGTCTGCCCCCAACTCTGTCATCACTTGAGCAGCCAGTGTCTCCCCTTCTTGAAGGAGGGCAAGAAGAAAGTGCTCTGCTCCAATTTGTGCGGTACCCTCCTTGACTGCTAATTCCTTTGCTCGCAAAAGCACTTTCATGGCTTGTTCGGTGAAGCGCTCCCAATGCATCGTGTGCGCCCTCCGCTTGACAGTTTTGCTCAAAATGGCCTTTGGGGGAAGAGTTTGAAGGCTTCCAGAGGCTCGCTGCCTGTGCATTCAAAGTAGTGAGGTTGGGTTGCCGCAAGGTGGCTGACGAAAAACTCGTGCCGAAGGGGAGCGATGATATGCCAACCGCGCAACTTCAAGTCGGGATAGTCCCAAATTTCGCAAGCGGGCAAAGTAAACGCCACGCGTTCATCAGTGACTGCTTCAAGAGGCGGGGCATTTAGCCAGAGAAGTTGCCGCAAGGTTTGGACACCGTTAAAAACACCTTTCGCCGAGGCGCCCACGAGAACAATGCTGGCGCTCAGACTGTTTCTTGCCTTCTTGTGTCCCTTCCCCTTACCCCCTGTCCCCACGAACAACCCATACGCTTCCTCTCCCCGTTGGGCGAAGAAAGTGCGAAGGTCGCGCAGGGGAAGCAGCGGGCGCACCGAGACAGGAATGCGGTCAAAGGTCGTGAGGACGAAATCGGAACGGCTCTCCGCTATATCCCCACTCGTCTCCCTTCCTGCCAAGATTCCGACTTTTCGCAGGGTGTCCATCAACAATTCTGCTACCACTCGCTCCAACGCTGTCGCTCCGCTGGGCAACACAATTTTTGCCTGCGTCGTTAGTACGACCTTTTGGTCACGCAGGAGGATGCGTTGCGGCTTTGGAACGATGGAGAAATTGGGCACGAGAGTCTGAGGACTGGCTATCCATGGCTTCGTTTTCTCTTTTCTGATTTTCGCGGCTGACGCCGCTCCTACCATGTCCCCAATGCCTTGCAAAAGGATGTGGGGGAACCGTTCGGGGCGTTGGAAGGTGGGTTGGGTTGTCAAGTAGGCGAAGGCGCTGTTTTGTTCGGTCTGCTCCCCTTTGCGAGAGCGACACAGGTTGATGCCTATCGTGGTGCCTGTCTTCGGGGAGAGACCGAGAAGAGGGAAGGGGATGGCAATTTCTGCCGACCAGAAATTCTCGCCGATGCGGGCGGCGGCTTGCCAATTGTCCAAGCCGATTTGCCATGTTGGGCGCGGCAGCAACCACCAAACCTGCGCCCAACGAGCAGAAGTTATTCGCTGCGACCAACGATTTCCCTTCGGCGTGACAACGAACTGGTAAAAGCCATCGTGGCGGTGTTCGGGGTCAAGGTAAACTTCCACACACTCGTCGCGATAAGCGGGTTCACCGCTTTCTTGCGTTCGCAATCGCATCGCCTTCGGATTGGGCTCGGCGCACCAGAAGGCGACGAAAAGGTGCGTGGGCGTTGCAAGGACTTTCGCAACGGTAACCGGCTCTGCGACCTTTTCCATCCCCAAAGCGATGAAGGGCGTCAATGGTTCTGCTCGTTGCCAAATCGGGTCGGACAAATCACCGTCCAGTTTTGGTGCTTCCTTGACAACGGGCACGAGAGCGTAAGGTGGGCGTTCCAGCAAAATCAGTTCCGCTTCGTCAAACCATGCTGTCCCTTTGCTGTCGGTGATGAGCGAGACTTTGAAGGAGCGAGCATTCGCCGGCGTTCGGAAAATGCCGCTGAACAATTGCCATTCGCCTCCTGTTGTCCCCATTCCTTGCGCTATCACGAAAGTGTCGTAACGGTCACTGTTGCGGAAGGCGTAGACGATAAGCAGGAAACGGCAATCGGCTTTCACCCAACATCGGAACAGGTAGCGAGCATGTGGTTGGGCGGGGATATCCATTTGGCTCGCCCGCACCCACCCCCGTTCGGAAGTGTGGACGATGCGCTGGCTGAATTTGCCCTTTACCTTCACTTGTGGGTCCAGCGCAAAGAGGCCTTCCCCGCCCTCCTGCCGATGCACTTCCGCCATCCATCCATCCGCCAAACCGTCACAGTTTGCGTCCATTTCCATCCCACCGTTGGTCAACAAGTTCGGCTCTAACGCCCCAACGACTGACGCAATCGTCAGCACCCACACCCAAATCCAGCGCATTGCTTCCCTCACCTCGCGAAAAATCGCTTGGTCACTGCGTTACGCAAATCAATGCGCCCTTCACGGGCGGTAGGCGGCGAACCCCTCTATTCGCTCCACCAACTCCATCGTCTTGGCGGCATCGGTGAAGTTGGTTAGCGGGGTCTGGTTGTGAAGGATGCAAGCGAGGAAGTGACGGGTTTCCTCCTGATAGCCGTAGGTGATGCGGGGGTCGGTGGTGCCTGTCAGTTGCCGGTCAGTCACCGTCTCTCCACCTTCCCCTTGGCGATGAATTTCCGCCGCTTCGGGGGCACGGAGGTAGGCGCTGATACCTTTGCCGTGAATTTCAAATCGTTCGTAGCGGCTTCCCGAAGTCCGCGCCGCCAACAAAACACCCACACCTCCGCTGTCAAAGCGGACGAGAGCAGCGAATTGGTTGTGGGAATTCGTCCATCGCTCATAGCGGGAGAACACTTGCGCTGCCACTTCCACAGGCTCTCCCAATAGGTCACGCAAAAGGTCAACGGCATGGATGAGGTCAGTGCGCAGGATGCTCATGCCGTAGTAGGGACCTTGCCCCAACATGTCCTTGTGGAATTCCGCCAATGCCAGCGAAAGCATCCCGCGTTCGCAAACCTTCTCCTTAGCGTAGCGGTAAACGGCCGAGTAGCGCCGATTAAACCCGACACAGGTCTTAACTTTTTGCCTCTCTGCTTCCTCTGCCATTGCCCACGCTTCCTCGCTGTGGCAACCGGGCGGCTTCTCAATGAACACATGCTTACCTGCCCTCAGGCACTCCAACACGATGGGAGTTAAACCCATTGGCGGTATGATGACATAAATGGCATCCAACTCCGCTCGCTCCAACATGCAGCGATAGTCGGTATAGCGATGCTCTTTCGGGACGCCATACTTGTCCGCTGTCGCATTCAACCGACCTTCGTCCAGGTCGCAAATAGCCACTAATTCCGCTTCAGGCATCCCGGCGATGCTTGGGTAGTGAACAGCGTTCGCTATACTCCCCGCACCGATAAACCCCACTCGCACCTTCCGCATCTTCTTCTCGCCACCTTTCGCAAAATTTTTCGCTGGCTCGGCGGTCACGAGAAGTGCTTTTCTGTTTGCTCAAAAGGCGTCCACGAGATGCTCCATGTGAAGGATGCGACCGCGTTCGTCCATGTCAACAGTGATCAAGTCAAAACGGCGTGGGCGTTCTGACCAACCCCGTTTTGCGAGAAACTGTTCGGCGGCGCGGCGAATGCGTTTCTGTTGAGTTAGCGTCAAGGCTTCCACAGGCATTCCGAACTCATCCGAAGAGCGTGCCTTCACCTCCACGAACACCACCCACTCGCCCTTAACTGCCACCAAATCAATTTCGCCTGCAGGAAGCCGCAAGTTTTGAGCGATAATGCGGTAACCGCGCCGGCGCAGAAAAAGGGAGGCTTCTCGCTCTGCCTTCCGTCCCCGTTCTGGCGCTGACAAGGGTTGTTGACGCCCTTGCCACCATTGGAGGAACCACTGCCAAACCTTCACCGTCCTCACCCCTTAATAGGGGCGACACGCGCCGATTACTGTTGATGGGCATGTTGTCCGTGCAAAAATTGCCACAAAGTTTCGGCGGCTTTGCGGGTCATGTGGGGCACCTTCGCCAACTCTTCCACCGAGGCTTGGAGAAGGGCTTTTAGAGAGCCAAAATGTTGCAGCAAGGCTTTTTTGCGGACTTCTCCGACTCCGGGAACTTCGTCAAGGAGAGTGCGCAAGGCTTTTTGGAGCCTTCGTTTGCGATGGTAGCCGAGCGCGCATCGGTGCGTTTCGTCCCGAATGCGTTGAAGGAAGTGCAAGGCAGGACTGTTGAAAGGCAGAGCGATGGGGGCTTCCGAGTGAGGCGCATAGAGCAATTCGTGCTCCTTCGCTAACGCTGCAACGGGGATGTTCAAGCCGAATTCTTGCAACACTTGCATCGCCACGGAAAGTTGCCCCTTCCCGCCATCCACCAAAAGCAGGTCGGGCAATTCGGTGAACTTTGGGTTGCCTTCTACATAATGGCGGAACCGCCTTATCAACATTTCCCGCATGGCGGCGTAATCGTCAGGATGGGGCTTCCCTGTGACTGGGTCAATCATCCACGCACCTTTCAGGCGGAAACGACGATACTCGCTTTTGGCGGGTTTGCCGTCCACAAACACAACCATCGCCCCAACCGTCTCCACCCCCATCGTCGTGGAAATGTCGTAGCACTCAATGCGGCGCGGGGGGGCTGGCAGATGAAGATGCATTTGCAAAGAGCGAAGGGCAAACTCTCGGCTGAGACGCTCTTGTTCCTCTCGCTGCAACTCCTCCCGCAACGCCTGCTCAGCGTTCCGTTCGGCAAGTTCTAACAAATCCCGCAGCACACCACTGACCGCCGTCCGCACGGTGACCGGTTCGCCTCGCTTCTCGCTGAGCCACTCAGCAACCACATCCCCGTCGTCCAACTCCACCGGCAGTAAAACGATTTGGGGCACAGGCACACCTGACGAATAGCGCTGCTTAATGAAAGCGCTCAAAATGTCCGCTACCCTTTGCCCTTCCCTCACCCGAACGACAAAATGTTGGTCGCCCAAAAGCCTTCCACCTCGCACCACCAGCATTTGCACGCATCCTAACCCCATTTCGCTGACGAAGGCATAAGCGTCAATGTCCTCCCGAACAGGCAATTGGACGGCTTGACGCTCGGTGACCGACTGGAGGGCACGGATTTGGTCGCGCAATTTCGCCGCCTTCTCAAATTCCTCCCGCTCGGCGGCTTCCCACATGGCGCGCTCCAATTGCTTAATGACCTCCCCTGCCCGTCCCTCCAGAAACTCACACACCCGCTGCGCCAATTGCCGATACTCATCGGGACTAATTGCCATCACGCACGGACCGGTGCATCGGTGCAAGTGATACTCCAAGCAAGCACGCGGGAGGAACTTGCGCGTATCGCGCCAAGGGCATCCGCTTTTGCGCCGTTCGTTCACGACGGTCATTGTCCGGATGCCAAACAGGCGTTTGAGCAAATTCACCGTCTCCCGCAATGCCCTGCCATCAGGGTAAGGACCGAAGTAGCGAGCGCCGTCGTCTTTAGGCTGGCGGGTGATGACAAGGGCGGGGAAAGGCTCGTTGAGAGTGACCTTCAGGTAGGGATAGGCTTTGTCGTCCTTAAAGCGGATGTTGTAAGGTGGGCGGTGCAACTTGATGAGGTTGCACTCCAAGATAAGGGCTTCCTTTTCGCTGCGGGTTGTCAAGACCTCCACATCAGCAATTTTTGCCACCATCTCCCTCAGCCATGGACGGGTAGCATCTTCGCCGTGAAAATAAGCACGAACGATTTGAAATTCACGGCAAAGGTATCAGCGCCTACCTCCGTGCCCCCGAAGCGGCGGAAATTCATCGCCAAGGGGAAGGTGGAGAGACGGTGACTGACCGGCAACTGACAGGCACCA
>Ga0210001_100013_pt1 | contig 16254 bp, 9 predicted proteins | sample Antgeofumaro1A2E_FD_188085 | JGI IMG/M metagenome (GOLD analysis project Ga0210001, IMG submission 188085) | Geothermal fumarole subsurface microbial communities from Mt. Erebus, Antarctica - 1A2E (SPAdes) (version 2) | ecosystem: Environmental > Terrestrial > Volcanic > Fumaroles | place: Mt....
GTTCCTGCTGGCAGCAGAGAAAGCCCTCGCTGAATCTCGTTACGACGCCTTCATGACCAATGCTAGAGCCGCTTGGAGTTACGAAGCAAAAGCCTACCCTGATGTTCAAAAGACGGCAATGGATGTCGTTAAGGGCATCCTGTTCTACTTGGCGCTCCTTTTGCCCTTCGCCTACTTTGCGGAGCGTCTGTTCATCTACGCGACCGATTTGAAGTGGCAAATCGTCTGGACAGTGGTCATCTTCGCCCTCATCACTGCCATCATGCGCTATGTGCACCCAGCCTTCGCCATCGTTACCGTCAACCCCCTTATTGTCGTGCTGGCATTCATCATCCTGACGCTGGCGGTGATTGTGTCGGTCATCATCGTCCAGAAGTTTGAAGCGCAGATGCGTCAAATCCAGATTGAGACAACGGGCATGCACACAGCGGATGTGGGGCGATTGTCAGCAACGACGGCGGCATTCAACTTAGGCGTTTCCAACATGCGCCGCCGAAAAGTCCGAACCGTGCTCACTGCTGTTACCCTCATCCTCCTCACTTTCACCGTTTTGTCCTTCACCTCTGTCGTCCCCTATGTCCGCGTCAACAAAGTTCCTGTCCCGCGGGGGAAGCCTGTTTACGAGGGGGTGCTCATTCGCGACCGAGCATGGAACCCGTTGGGCGAGCCGACCACCCGTATCCTGCGGGACGAGTTCGGAGACAAGTATCCTATCGCTCCACGAGCCTGGTATTTCTCTGCGATGGTGGGGCAGCAATCTTTCGTGGATGTGATGCACGGAGACAAAATTTACTCCGCTACCGCCATCGTCGGCTTCCATCCTGACGAAGCCAAAATCACGCCTATTAAGGAAGCCGTTGTGGGACGCTGGTTTAAGGACGAGTATGAAAAAGCCGCCCTCATTCCTACCCGCATGGCTCAGCAGTTTGGCATTAGCGAGCGGGAAATCCTGCAAGGGCTAAAAACGGGGAACCTGCCGAAGATTAGCGTTTTAGGTATGGAGTTGCCGGTCATCGGAATCATCCGTTCAGAGGTCATGAAGAACATCGTGGACTTGGATGGCGAACCTCTCACCCCCGTTGACTACTTGCTCATGCAGGAGCGGCAGCGCCAACAACAGCAAGCAGGACAACAGACAGCGATGGAATTGGAGGAATACATCCACCTGAACCCTGACGCTGTCCTCTATTTGCCCTTCAACCTCGTGATGGCAGCCGGCGGCAACTTGCGGTCTATCGCTATCAACATGGGCAGTGAGGAAGTTGTTGCCAAGGAATTGCAAACCCTCATTGACCGCACCGAGTTGAACTTGTTCGCGGTAGAGAAGGGGCGCGTCATCCTGTGCAGTTCCATCGGGGCGACGGGCGTTTCCGGCGTGGAGACGGTCTTCATCCCCATCCTCATCGCCGCCCTCATTGTCCTCAACACGATGCTCAGTTCCGTCTATGAGCGCATCCGCGAAATCGGAATCTACACAGCGTTGGGATTGGCACCCGTACATATTGGAGCGTTGTTCCTTGCAGAGTCTTCCGTCTACGCCGTATTGGGCGCCATCATAGGTTACATGCTGGGACAGTTCGTGGCGATGTTACAAGTGAAGTATCAACTCATTGCTGGGCTCAACCTCAACTATTCTTCGGTCGCTGCCGTCTTTACGGTGATGGTGGTGATGGCGACAGTTTTGGCGTCCACTTTGTATCCAGCATGGAAAGCGTCACAAGTCTCTGTGCCGGGCATTGAACGCCGTTGGCGCTTGCCTGCTCCCGAGGGGGATTACCTGCACATCCTCTTGCCCTTCACCGTTTCTTCCTCGCAGGCAGTCGGCATTATCATGTTCCTTCGGGAGTATCTGGAAGCCCACACCGATTACAGCCTCGGTCACTTCTCTACCGACCGCGTGCAGATGAGCAGTTTCCGCACCGAACACGGGGAAGGGTATCGGCTGGAGTGCATGGTTTGGTTGGCGCCGTATGACTTGGGCGTTAGCGAATACTTCATTATTGAGACGCATCCGACCGAAGATGTCTTTGTCAACACCGTCCACATTACCATCCGCCGCGAGAGTGGCGATGAGTCGTCTTGGCTGCGGGTCACCCGTAACTTCTTGAACCTGATTCGCAAGCAGTTCTTGCTGTGGCGCACGCTGCGTCCAGAAACGCGCGAGCATTACATCCGCATGGGGTTGCAAGCCGTGAGCGTTATTGGGGAAGAGCGCATTGCCAGCGCGTGAACAATGAGGGGCAAGGGCGCAACGCACTCCGATGAATGGAGGTGGAAGGACGCGTGGCGATAACGGGCATTCAGGAGGAACTGGAGCAATATCGGCGATTGATGGAAGTTCCCCCGCCCGAAGAGTTTGAAGAAGGCTTTAGCATCCGCACCATCTTGGGTGCCCTCTTCGTTGCCTTTGTCATGCTTCCTGGAGCGGCTTACTTGGGACTGGTGGCGGGCATTTCGGGACAATTGAGCAGTGCTGCCCAATGGGTGACGGTCATCCTTTTCGTGGAAGTGGCGCGTCGCTCCTTCATCGTCCTCAAGCGACAGGAAATCTACTTGCTTGTCATCTTGGCAACCGCCATCTTGGGCACAAATCCTTACACGGGCTACATTTGGAATGTCTTCATGCGCACCTCACAAGTTACGCAAGGGTTAGGCGTTGCCGACAAAATTCCCACTTGGGTTGTCCCGCCTGCTGACTCCCCTGCCATTTTGCACCGCACTTTCTTTCATCCCGACTGGCTCATCCCCATAGCGGTCAGTCTGGCACTACTGGTTTTGGGACGGACAGTGGAATTCACAGCAGGCTACATCCTCTTTCGCATCACCTCGGACTACGAGCGGCTGCCCTTCCCGATGGCACCGGTGGGGGCTCAGGCAGCAACCGTTCTGGCGGAAATCTCCCGCAAGGAGGAAACTTGGCGGTGGCGCTATTTCAGCACGGGCGCTATGATTGGCTTGGCGTTCGGCTTCTTCTACGCAGGCATCCCGACCATTACGGGCGCTATCATGACCCGCCCACTGCAACTTATCCCCATCCCCTTCATTGACTTGACCTTGAACACTGAGTCAGTGCTCCCCGCAACACCTGTCGCTATCTTCACGGACTTAGGCGGATTCTTGTGGGGGTTTGTGGTGCCTTTCTGGGTGGCAATCGGTGGGTTTATCGGTTCGCTCTTGACAGCTGTGCTCAACCCCTTGCTTTACCGACGGGGCATCCTACGCAACTTTAAGCCCGGTTATGACGCCATCAAGGTGGAGATGGTCAATACCTACGACTTTTGGCTCAGTGCGGGGATTGGGCGTGGGTTAGGATTAGCTGCTGTCAGCCTCGCTTCTGTGTTGGCGACCACCTGGCGGGAGAGCCAGCGCCGTCGGGAATTACTCCGTCAAGGGTTAGGGCAACCGACAGAACGCATTCCTCTGACCGCTGTTCTGCCTCACCGAGGCGACTTTCCTGTTCCCGCCGTGTTCGGGATTTACTTGCTGTCGGTGCTTTCCATTATCGTCCTTTGTCGCCTCTTAGTGCCTCAGTTGCCCATCATCTTCCCCATCTTCTTCGGGCTCATTTACACACCCATCATCTCGTATGTGGACGCCCGAATGCGTGGCTTGACAGGGCAGTGGTTTGGTATCCCCTTCGTCCGCGAAGGCTTTACCATCCTCTACAGCAAGTTGACGGGCTATCGCGGATTGGACATCTGGTTCGCCCCCATCCCTATTGCCGACTACGGTTGGGGCGCCCAACGTTTTCGGGAAGTGGAGTTGACGGGAACGAAGTTCACTGGCGTGCTGAAAACCGAGATCGTTATCGTCGTCATCGGCTTGCTGGCAAACTTAGCTGTGTGGCAATACTTGTGGCGCCTTGCTCCCATCCCCTCCTATGTCTACCCCTTCGCTCAGCGGATTTGGCCTTTGCAAGCCTTCACAACCGCTTTGTTGTGGACAACCACTTTAGGGAAGCGCGAGTTACAAGTGTTGCGCCCGCAAGTCATCGGCGCTTTCTTCGGCGGTGTTGTGGGGGCTTACCTCCTCTTCTCCCTCTTGCCCTTCAATCTCCCCATGTTGCTGTTCTACGGCTTGGTGCAAGGTCTCGGTGGATGGCCTCTCGGAGGATTGCTGACTTTCGCCGGGGCATTGGTCTCGCGGTTTTACTTTGAGAAGAACTACGACGACCCGACAACTTGGCGACGGTATGCCACCGTCCTTTTGGCAGGTTACAACTGCGGGATGGGTTTGGTAGGCATGTTCTGCGCCGCTTTGGCAATGATCAGCAAATCGGTCACCCAATTGCCCTACTGAGTGGGGAACTTTTGTGCCCAACCCCTTTCCTCGCATGATGTCACGTTGTTGCTTCGTCCAGCGAAATGGGGGAAAACTTGCTGAAAGCCAGAGGGTTAGTGTGAGGGCAATGCCTCAACCGATGCAGCGGCGAAGGGGGCAAAGCAAGTTTAATTTGTCGCCTTTTGTCCAGACGCCGTGTGGCGATAGAAGTAAAGTTGCGGAGACCTTCGGAAGCCAAAAGGGAGAAGGAAAGGGGGCAGAAGGATGGCGCTCCTTTATGGGCAGCAATGGACACGAGAGGAGTTGCTCCGGCGTGTCGGCGATATCAGCCAATTGTGCGGAGCGAAGGTTTACGAATTTTTGGACGGTCCTGCACGCGGCGTTATCGGCGTGGATGTGTGGACGGGTGGGGGCTTGACTTTTACCGTCCTTGCCAGTCGCGGAATGGACATTGGGATGGCTCGCTATCGCGGGATTGCTTTAGCGTGGCGGTCACCCACGATGGAAATTCACCCAGCCTTTTACGAGCCAGAAGGCTACGGATGGTTGCGGGGATTTCATGGTGGGTTGCTGACCACTTGTGGTCTCATGCACGCCGGTCATCCCATTGAGGATGAAGGGGGTCACTATGGACTTCACGGGCGCGCCTCTTACACCCCCGCCCATCACCTCCGCACCGACGGCTGCTGGGAAGGGGACGACTATTTTGTCATCGTAGAAGGGAAGGTGCGGGAAGGGGCAGTGTTCGCCCCCGTGTTAGAACTTCATCGCCGCATTACTGTGCGGCTGGGCGAGAACCGCCTTTTCGTTCACGACACGGTGACCAACTTGGGGTTCCAAACTACCCCCCTGCTTTTGCTGTATCACATCAACATCGGCTTCCCCGTGTTGAGTGAGACAGCCGAGTTAGTGCTCCCCAGCAAACAAGTCCAACCCCGCGACCCTGATGGGGGAGGGGGCGTTGACGAGTATGCCCGTTTCAGTCCGCCCCAACCTAACTTTCGGGAGCACGTCTTCTTCCACCAGTTAGTGGGCACTCGCGATGGCGATACGTGCGCCGCTATCATCAACCGAGCCCTGATGCACGGAGAAGGCATTGGAGTCTATGTTCGGTGGAACTTGAACGAACTGCCCTACTTCGTCCAGTGGAAGATGGTGGGCGAGGGGATTTATGTCGTCGGCTTAGAACCCACCAACGCGCCTCTTCAGTTCACCCGAAAAGAGATGCGAGAGCGAGGGTTACTTCCCGTCCTTCAACCGGGCGAGCAGCGAACTTTTCGCTTGGAAATCGGTGTGTTAGCCACCCGCGCCGACATTGACCAATTCCGCCAATTTGTGGCGGCATTGATGATGGGACGATAGCCGCTCCTTTGCCATCCGCACTAAAATCTCACGCGTCAACAATGCCCAAACATGGAAAGGAGGAGCAAAGGTGGAAGGGAAAGTGGTGTTGTCGCCACGAGAATTGCCACGACAGTGGTATAACATCTTGCCCGATTTGCCCAAGCCGTTGCCACCTGTCATTCACCCGGTGACCAAACAACCTGTCTCACCGGATGACCTTTTGCCCATCTTCCCTGAGCCGCTTATTGAGCAGGAAGTGTCCATGCAGCGCTGGATTGACATTCCTGAGCCGGTGCTGGAAATTTACGCCCTTTGGCGTCCCACGCCCCTTCAACGGGCACAGCGGTTGGAGCAGTTTCTGGGCACACCCGCCCAAATCTGGTTCAAGAACGAAAGCCTTTCACCGCCCGGAAGCCACAAGCCCAACACCGCCATTGCACAGGCTTACTACAACAAAATTACGGGCGTTAAGCGATTGACAACGGAGACGGGCGCAGGGCAATGGGGCAGTGCCCTGGCGTTCGCTACCTGCCTGTTTGGGTTGAAGTGCACCGTTTACATGGTCAAGGTCAGTTACCAGCAAAAGCCGTATCGGCGCGTTTTGATGGAGACATGGGGAGCAGAAGTTTTTCCCAGCCCCACTGACCGCACCAACTCGGGACGCCAAATCCTCGCCAAAGACCCTGACTCGCCTGGCAGTCTCGGCATCGCCATCAGCGAAGCGGTAGAAGATGCTGTCACTCACGACGACACCAAGTATTCGCTGGGGAGCGTCCTCAACCATGTGCTCCTGCACCAGACTATCGTCGGCTTGGAGGCGAAAAAGCAGTTTGAGCAACTCGGCATTTATCCCGACATCCTTGTCGGTTGCGTTGGTGGCGGGAGCAATTTTGCTGGCTTCACCTTCCCCTTCATCGCTGACAAGTTAGCGGGAGACCGACCTAACTTGCGGATTATCGCCGTTGAGCCGAAAGCGGCGCCCAGTTTGACGGAAGGCGTTTACACCTACGATTTCGGCGACACAGCAGGCATGACGCCGCTGCTCAAAATGCATACCCTCGGACACACCTTCATCCCGCCCCGCATTCACGCGGGTGGCTTGCGCTATCATGGGATGGCGCCATTGGTCAGTTTGCTTTACGATGCCGGCGTTATTGAAGCCGTCGCCTATCCGCAGCGGGCAGTTTTTGAAGCAGGACTGCTCTTCGCCCGCACGGAAGGCATTGTTCCCGCCCCCGAAACCGCCCACGCCATCCGCGCTGTCATTGACGAAGCCTTGCGCTGCAAGGAGACAGGGGAAGCGAAAGTGATCGCTTTCAACTTTAGCGGGCACGGCTACTTTGACCTGAGCGCTTACGACGAATACCTGCAAGGCAAATTGGAAGATGCCATCTACGACCCCGAACAAGTTAAGAAAGCGCTAGAACGATTGCCCTTGTAACTCAAAAAGAGATACGAGGAGAGGTCCCACTGTTGTAGCAGCCGGAGGTGGTGTGAATGCGATTGGCGCAGAGAGTGCAGCGGATTAAACCATCGCCGACTATCGCAGCGGCGGCAAAGGCGCGGGCATTGAAAGCCCAAGGAGTGGACATATGTGATTTGACCGTCGGTGAACCAGACTTGGACACCCCTGAGTTCGTCAAAGAAGCGGCAATTCAAGCCCTGCGGGAAGGCTACACAAAATACACCGATGCACGAGGCATGGAGCCGCTCCGGAAAGCCATCTGCCACAAACTGGAACGCGATAACGGGCTTCACTATACGCCCGACCAAATTGTCGCTTCCTGCGGGGCGAAACATGCCCTCTTCAATGCCTTTCAAGCCCTCATTGATCCTGGCGACCAAGTTCTCATCCCTGCTCCTTACTGGGTCAGTTACCCCGACATGGTTTCGGTGTGCGACGGCGAACCCGTTCTCATCCTCACCACTGAAGAGAACGGCTTTAAGCCTACTCCCCAACAAATTGCGGATGCCATCACCGACCGAACGCGAGTACTCCTCATCAACTCCCCTTGCAATCCGACAGGGGCTGTGTGGGAGCGAGAGTTGCTGGAAGAAATCGCCCAAATCGTCCTCAAGCACGACGACTTGTTCGTCATCTCCGACGAAGTCTACGAGTGCTTGGTTTACGATGGGCGGCAGCATGTAAGCATCGCCAGCCTCAACGAGCGTATCAAGGAACGCACCATCGTTGTCAATGCTTTGTCCAAAACTTTCGCAATGACAGGTTGGCGATTGGGCTATGCGGCAGCCCCCAAGCCCATCGCCGATGCGATGGCGAAAATCCAAAGCCAAAGCACGACAAACCCCACCGCTTTCGTCCAAGTAGCGGCAATCAAAGCCCTTCAAGAGCCCGGCGATTTCCCCAGGAAGATGCTGGAACTCTACAACTTTCGCCGACACCTGATTGTAACTGCCCTCAACAACATTGATGGGGTCAAGTGCCGAACGCCTGAAGGCGCCTTCTACGCTTTCGCTAAATTTCAAGAAGCCATTGAGCGGAAAGGCTTCAAGGACGACTACGAGTTGTGCGACTACTTGTTGGAAAAGGCACATGTAGCGACAGTGGCGGGCTCAGCCTTCGGTGCTCCCGGCTACCTGCGACTCTCCTTCGCCACCTCCGAAGACACCTTGCAAGAAGCCGCCCGTCGGATTAAAGAAGCGTTGGCATAAGTATTGGCGGAAAATTTTGGCAAAAAAGCAGGAGGGGTTGACGAGGTGGGGGAAGTATTAACGCGGCTTTTTTCTTGCACTACAATAGCGCAGCGAAAAAGGGCGCAAGTGTGCCCTGAGAAAAATTTCTGGTAGGCTTTTCCTTGCCGAAAAGGAGGGATGCGGCGTGATGAAGGGAAGTGGCAGCAACACTGCAAAGTTCGTTTTGTGTCATCGCCCCTTTGTTTCCTCTCGTGGCTTTACCCTCATTGAATTGCTGGTGGTGATCGCGATCATCGCCATTCTGGCGGCGATTTTGTTCCCCGTGTTCAGCACCGCTCGGGAAAAAGCCAGACAGACCCAATGCTTAAACAACATGAAAAATTGGGGAACCGCTGTGTTGCAATATGCCCAAGATTACGACGAGCGGTTGCCGGCAGTGACTTGCTCTGACAGTTTCCTTCCGGCTCCTTGGTGCGAGGGTTGGTATAACCACCTTCCCCCTTGGATGCTTTCAGGACAACCCTACCTTCGTAACTTTCAAGTCGGCATTTGCCCCAGCGATAGCGAGCGCCCCAATTTTTCCAAGTGCATCGGCAACAGGGGCGGCTCTTATGAACTTATCTTGCTCGCCCATAACTGGCCGGGCGCTTTCCCTAACATGACGCCTGAAGATTGCATTCGCGTCTTTCCTTTCAGTTACGCTACTAACTACTGGCTCTCCACAACTTGGCCGATGGTTAGTCCCGGCGCTACTAACCCCAATGCCCCTGGTGGAAAGAGCCTTGCTCAGATTATTGCTCCTGCCAAAGTCTTCTTCATGTCGGAAATCGGGCGAAACGGTTATCCCTACAGCGTTTACTACATGATCCCCGGCTACGGTTACCCGCAACGCTGGCTAGCAGGGCGAAGGCATTTAGACGGGCGCCTTTGGAACTTTTGCGACGGGCACGCCAAATGGCTTAAAGATTTAGAGGGGGCTAGCAGTGGAGAGATTGCCTTCGCTTACCGCAACCGGGGTGTGGAATGGGAGCCGGGGCGCCCATAAGTAAAAACATCGGCTCTCCTTCTGTCTTCTGGCAATCCTACTGACCAGGTGAAGGGCAAGGCTCTGCACTTGCTTACACATGCCAAACCGAAAATCTTTCAGTCGGGAAATAAACGCGCCATCTCGCCCACAAGTTGGGGCAGCGTTCCGTTAATTATTGCTTCCCGCAATCGCTCCATCAGCCGAAGGTAAAAGTGCAGGTTGTGCCAAGTCAGAAGGCGGGGTCCCGTCGCTTCGCCCGCTCGGAACAGGTGGCGCAAGTAGGCGCGGGTGTAGCGACGGCAAGTCACGCAATCGCAATTGGGGTCAAGGGGCGATGGGTCGTCCGTGTATCTGGCATGCCGCAGGTTGATTTTGCCTATGCTGGTAAACGCTGTCCCTGTTCGCCCCAATCGGGTCGGCAACACGCAGTCAAACATGTCTACCCCCAACATAACGGCGCGGGCGATATCGGCAGGTGTCCCCACACCCATCAGGTAGCGGGGCTTCCCTTCGGGCAACAGTTCCGTTGACAATTCCACCAGTTCAAACATCCCTTCCTTCGGCTCGCCCACACTCAAACCGCCGATAGCATAGCCTGGAAAATCCATGTCCACCAACTGCAAAGTGCTTTCACGCCGCAAATCAGCGTAAATGCTTCCGTGTGTGATGGCGAACAGGAGTTGGTCTTCGCGCCGATGGGCGCGTTGACACCGTTGCGCCCAAGCCAGTGACCGTTTCATGGCTTCCTTTGCCCGCTCGTAAGGGGACGGGTAAGACACCACATCGTCAAAGCACATGGCAATATCCGAACCTAACGCCTCTTGGATGCGGATGCTGTCCTCGGGCGTCAAAAAGTGAACCGAACCGTCATGGTGGGAACGAAACCGAACCCCCTCATCCGTCACCTCCCGCAGGGTTGACAGACTGAACACTTGAAATCCGCCGCTGTCCGTCAAGATGGGACGATGCCAACCCATAAAGCGATGAAGACCACCTAATTGCGCGATTAACCCTTCACCGGGACGCAGGTGCAGATGATAAGCGTTCGCCAAGATGATGGTGGCACCCAATGCTTCCAAATCGTCACAGGTCATCATCTTGATCGTCCCTTGAGTGGCAATGGGCATGAAGACGGGCGTTACCACGACACCATGTGCCAAGTGCAACTCCCCAACGCGGGCGCGACTGTTTAGGTCTTTCACCCACACGCGAAAAGTTTCGTCCCGCACCATCCTGCCTCCCTCGCTTTACCGACGCCATGCGGAAATTTGGAGCCAAAGATAGACGGTCGCTAAAAGGAGATAAGCGCTCCACGAAACCATCAAGGCGAATGCGCCGATGGGATGGGGTTTGACGGCGTCAGGTAAATGGCGCGGGAGCCAACGATAGTTCAGAACCAAAAGGGCGCCCGTGAAAATCACTGTGCCCACAAAGCCCAACACCGCACTCAGCAAGATGAGCGCTTGGGGGCTGGCAAAATGCATAGTCACGACTGTCACGATTGTCAAAGCGACAGCGATGGCGTAATACCACACACGCGGGTGGTAACGCCGTGCGGCGGGGAAGAAGCACAGCATGAAATCGGAGTGGACACGGCTCACCGCATCCAAAGTTGTAAGCCAAGTATCGGACAAAAACGCTGCCGCCACGATGGCGAAAAGCGCCCGCCCCAAAGCACCCCAACTGATCTCAAAGAAACGCATCTGGTGCACTACCAATTCCCACTCTTGCGGCACCAAGCCTTTCGGGTAAAGAAGCGCAAACGCCAGAAAGCAAGTCATTAGCGTCGTGACGATGTTGCCGACAATACCGATAGCGCTGTCAACGCATAGGTAAACTCGCCATTGTCGCCACCGTTCGGTTGTCTCGCGATTTTCTTCGGGCACGAAGCCTGCCAACGGGATGACCTCAGGTTTGCCCGTAATGGGGCTGGTGATGTGCCCCATGTGGCGCGCCATTCCTGCCCCTTTCTCCCGCAGCCAATAGGAGTAAAACAGCGTCCAAAAGCCACCCAAGCCGGCGAAAGTGATAGCCGTCAAGAGGGGGGTCGCATCCTGCGGGTCCCACTTGCGGGGCAAGGGAGCAAAAGGCGGAAAATGGGGCACCACAGTGCCCTTGACAAAAGTCAGCAAATGCCGCAGCACCTCTGGCTGCAAACAAGCAACCAGCAGACCGACAAAGGTAACGACAGCAACCAACCACATCAACCGTTCCACGAGCCAATAAGCGGTCGGGCTGAACAGCAGTGCGGGAAAAAGCAGAGCAATGGTGAGCCACGACCAGAACAGCGTTTTGGCTTGTTGGTGCCAGCCATGGGGAAAGTCAACGAGTGCTGCCAAACCCGTGCTGCCTGCCGTGACAAACGCGCCGAACCAGAAAAATTGCACCGTCATCAGTAGCCAGAGCCACAAGGCAAACCAACGGTTGAGCCGAATAAACCCTTGCCAGATGCTTTCGCCCGTCAGCATTGTGTAACGCCCGATGGCGTAATTGAGCGGGAATTGAAGCAAGCAAGCGGGGATAAGCAGGAAGAGGAAGGCGATGCCGTATTTGGCAACCAATCGCGGCCACCAAATCAACTCGCCGCTCCCTTGCGCCAACGCCAACCATACAATGCCCGGTCCCAACATTGCCCACCAACCAGGGAACGGCGGCAAAGGTCTCCGCTCAAAAGGTGGGAGGATGCCCCAGTCAGCCTGAACTTTCCGCCACAAAACTGCCAACCCTTTCACCATGTCCCTTCACCGTTGCTTGGCGAAGATGCCTGATGACAGCAATGCGGTGAGTGCACGAAGTAAGTTTGCCAAATGGGGCAGGAAATGAGCCAGTTGTGCCCTCCGTGGCTCAGCGCAACGGCAACCGCCTTGCGCCAGCATAGCGGGCAGCGTAGTAGGGGTCACTCAAACGGCTGACCGTCACACGCCCACGCCCACTGGAAGCGTGGATGAACTTCCCATTGCCGATGTAGATGCCCACATGGGTGATGCCCCGCCGGTGCGCGGTGTTGCGGAAGAAGACCAAATCGCCCGGACGCAACGCCGAGCGCGCTATCGGTTTGCCCATCCGAAAAAGTTCCGCTGCCGAATGGGGCGCCCGAATCCCATGTCGGCTCAGCAAGTAGTAAACGAGCCCCGAACAATCAAACCCGCGCGAAGGCGAAGCGCCCCCATAGCGATAGCGGGTGCCCAAATACTTGCGCGCAGTGGCGACCAGTGGGTGCGAGGGTAAAGACGAGGAGGAAGGCGACGATGCTACCACAACCGACACGAATAACGCACCCACCAATCCGCAAAACCACCGCAGGTTTCGCCCGCTCACGGTTCCGCCTCCTTTCCCAAGCGGAATTTTTAACACCTTCCGCCACAAGCACGCTTCAAGGTTAACGCATTCGCACCCCTCCGTCAATCCTTATTCCCGAACCGCATTCAAGCGATAGCGCCCAAAGTAACGCCGAAAGGCTTCCTGAACAAGGCTCTCCTCCAAACTCCCGTCCCGACGAACACGCACAATCCCGCGATTGCTGTAATAGTGGAAGTGCCAACCGAAGCGGTCAAAGAGGCGGAAGTAGTCCAGCAGCATCGTGATAGCGCAGCGATTAGCGTAGATGTCTTCAGGCGTTTGCTCAAAAGCGCCAAATTCGCCCAAATGGATGGGAGCACGATGGTCAATGCTGAAGCGGAAAACTGGCAGCCATCGCTCCAGCAAGTTGCGAATGTCCACCTTCTCGTTCGGGTAGCGCGTCATCAACCGATACTCGTAGTCGTGGAAACTGTAAACTGTCAATGGATCGCCGGTCGGCTCCAAATTGGCGAAAGCGGCTTCAGGGTAAGGTTGCGCCATAGGTCCCCAAGGGGCAACGACTTCCGCATAAATCAGGTGGCTTTTGTCAATGGAGCGGATGGCGCGGGTGAGGCGACGAAGGAGCGCATTGTAAGCCCTCGGCTCTCGCGTTTCTGGCTCGTTGAGCAAATCGTAAGCGACAGCCTCAGCAGGCAAGTCCTGGCACAACTCCGCCAAGCGCCGATAATGGGCAACAATGTCGGGCACCCACTTTTCGTCCGTATTGAACACATGTTGCACCCCGTGCTCCACGCACCACTTCACTAACTGCATTGCCGCTTCGTCCACCCGGTTGTGTTGCGGGCGGAAACTGTTGGCACCCGTCCGCTTGATAAGGTCTAACTCTGTCAAGTTTCCCAAAACCCCGATGTCAGTTGGTCCGAAGCAAAAAGCGGTGAAGCCACCGAAGCGCTGGATAGGGTGAATGGGCACACCATAAACGATGACTTCTCGCCCCACGACAGCGATGTGGTCACCCCACACGCCCCATGATCCCAGTTCCGCTGCCTCGCTGATCACCTGCAAGCCGGGGTAGCCTTTGAGAAGCCCATAACTTGCCAAAGGTGGCAGCGGTGCCAATTTGAGTGGGGGCGTGTTCCATTCGTCGCGAAATTCCCAGTAGTTGTAAGCGTTGGCAACAAGGAGAGCGTAAGGCGAATTGGGGTCACGAACGAAGGCTTCGCTAAAGGTAACAGGGTAGCAAAGCACGGCTCGCGACCACAAGCGGCATTGTTGAAGGGAGGAGGCGACTTCCTGTTCGTTGAGCGGAGAACGCGTCATCGCTCGGGCTTGATAAAGCAACCCCCGCCATTCTTTCAGCGGCTTGAGCATGAACAACTGAGCACCGGGCTGCTCAAACAGGACGGTCACCTCGCGGACAATCCCCTGTTCGTTGGAGCGGAAAAGGATTTTGTTCGGGTGGCGCAGAAACACCAATTGGACGGGCAATCCGCCGCCCCGCGACAAATCGGGCACCAACAGCATCCAGTTCTCGCTCCAACGACCATGCCTTTCTCGCTCATAAACCGTTCCGTCAGGTTGGGGGCGCCGATTGACGACCTTTCCCCCAAGAACTACCCACGCACAAACGGGTCCTGGGTTGGCAGGTTTGTTGTAAACGCGCCAAGGCTTCAATTCGTCCCAACCGCTTAGGGTGAACTCTGTGCCCGGCACGGTCACAAAAGCGGCGGGCGAAAGGGGGCTGGCAAAAACGGTTGCGGATGTCGTCACCCGCAAACCCCAACGGGTAACATCGTTGTCCAATAGCACTGTCGTATCAAACCAACCAAACTTGTTCTCCAAACCGCTGTTCAAGTCGTTGACCACGAAAGCGCGGTGCACCGACTTGTCCCGCAAACCAAGCAGTTGGCGGCGCAGGGGCAAAAGCCGTTCAAGAAGTTCCTCCAGCGGAAATCGTGCCTCCAAACCCCGCAGCGCTACTTCCAGTCTATTCAACTCGCCCTCAACGCTTTTCGCCACTTGCTCGCAATGAGCGGCACGGTCAGGTTGACGAAGGGCTCGCCAAAGAAGGGCATGGTTGGCGACATTGGTCACTTCGTCCCGAACCCAAACGAACACGGAGAGCACTTCTGCCATCTTGGCGAAAAACTCTGCTCTCGTTTCGGGAAAGTCGGCTCCCTTTGCAAGGGATTGAAGCAGTATGTTTGCTCGCTCCCTGAGCCAAGAAGGCAGGCGCTCCGCTCCACCCCACCCGAAGGCTTCGTCGTCCACGATGACAATTCCTTTGTCGCGCAGCAAGGTGAGCCGCCAACGAACTTCTTCCAACTGCCGCTGCAACCGCTGGCAGCGGGTTCGCTCCGCAAAAGTGCGAAACTCCGCCATCAATTTCGCCGGCTCCCAGATTTCAGCGGATTGGACAACGCGGGTGGGAAACCAGTGGCGGTCATCAAAGTCAGGGCGCATGCACGGCTCAAACTCCAACACTGTCAAGGGAGGGAATTTTTGTGCCCGCCAGCGGTCAGGGGTGCTGGCAAGGGACAAGAAGGTGCCGTCTCGGAAGGCGATGATGCCCTCCAACTGAAAACCGCTCTCGGGCGCACTCACCAATAGGGCAAGGGGTCGTTGCGGTAGAAGGGAAGGTGCCAAGTCCGCAAGCAAAGCCACTTCCTCGTCGGGTCGCTCCTTGGGTGATTCCGAGCGGGCAATGCATTGCCCAAAGGGGTCAAGGTCGCTGAAGCGATTGAAGCGCGTAACGAACAAATAGGCATAACGACGGGCGCGAACTCGTACGACAGCAAACTCTATTGGCTTGCGGAACTCTGGGAGCACCGTGCGGTAAAGGATGGGAGCAGTTTTAAATTCACTCGTGCGCCAGAAAAGGGACCCGGGCGGGAAGTGCGGTTCTCGTCCTTGCCAATCGGGGGCGAGCGTTGCTGCCCATAGGCAATTTGTCAATCCCAAGATGAACGCCTTTGCGAGCCAAAATCGCAATTCGTTCACCCCCGCACTGCCGTTGGAGACAGTTACGAACGGCTCAAGGCTTTCTCAATCCGAGACATCAACTCGCACACTTGCGGATGGTCAGGGGCTATCTCTTGGGCTTGACGGAGATACTCGCGAGCGCGGCGTGGAAAACCCATGTCCAGATAGAAGCGCGCCCAGTGAAGGGCTTCCTCCAAAGCCTGTGCCTGTTCCTCAGGAAGGGAGGAAGCAGCAGGTTGGGTAAGGAAAAAAGCAAGGGCTTCCAAGTGGGTTTGAATCTCGCGGCGCATTTCTGGCTTTAGGTTGCGTTGTAAAGCGTGCTCATAGGCTTCGCGGGCGCGGCGCAATCGCCCTGACCCTTCTAAGGCGCGGGCGAACCAGTAATGGGCTTCAGGGTTTTCTGAATCCACTTCGCACGCTTTGCTCAAATAGCCAACGGCTTCTTCAGCGCGCCCTGTTTCTACCAGCAACCGACCCAACATCAGCAAGGGGTCAGGGGCATCAGGGTTGATGTTCAGCGATTGCCGTAGGAACGCTTCCGCTTCTGTCAAGTCCCCTTTCGCCCACGCTTGCAAGGCACGCTGGTAGTATTGGCGGGCTTCTCGGACAAGGGATTCTGCCAACTTGCCATAGCCAAACCGAAGCAACTTTCGGCGTTCTTCCCA
>Ga0210001_100014_pt1 | contig 16232 bp, 8 predicted proteins | sample Antgeofumaro1A2E_FD_188085 | JGI IMG/M metagenome (GOLD analysis project Ga0210001, IMG submission 188085) | Geothermal fumarole subsurface microbial communities from Mt. Erebus, Antarctica - 1A2E (SPAdes) (version 2) | ecosystem: Environmental > Terrestrial > Volcanic > Fumaroles | place: Mt....
AAGCGCAAGTTCAACCGAATTCTCTCTGCTGCTTGTTTTTCTCGCTGCTCAATCATGAACCGCCATCGGGCAACGGGGTCAAGAAGGGGAAAAGGTGGCAGGGCAATTTGCAACTGCCACATGGCGGTTTGTTGCTGGCGCCGTTGTAACCCTTCCGCTTCGGAGCGCCACCGTTGCATTTGCCCTCGTGCCCAATCGGCAAATTCCGTCAACGGTGGAAAGGGCGAAGTCAAAGGAACAGGTGTCAAGAGCAGGATTTGGTCAGCGATACCAGGCACTTGCACGCCTTGCCCCTTTTCGTCAGGGCGGTGCAATTTTTCCAATTTTTGCGCCAGTTGCCAAGCGGGGTGAAGGCTTGCCAACCGCTCCACATTCACGAAAACCCGCCCCTTCTCCTTTCCCCTCTTCCTTTCGCTTCCCTGTTGAGCCCAAAGGACGACGGTAGTAGCGAGCAACAACGCGAGCGTCCCAACCTTTCGCATCAGCGTTTCTCTTCCTTTTCGGGCGATGGGGTTTGAGTGTCGGAACCTGCCTTAAGGGTTTCTGTCAAAGTTGCCAAGACAGCGTCGGTCACATCCACGCTCTCGCCCCGCACGAAGTAGACAGCGCTTTTGTCCAACACGATGTCCAAGCTTTGCTCCGTGGCGACTTTACGGATGGCTTGTTGGAGTTTTTCGTCCAGAAAGCGGTTGAGTTGCTCTTCAGTGCGGCGCAGTTCCTCGTCCATCAGATTTTTGAGCCGCTCCACATCGGCACGCCCTTCCCTCCACAGTTGGGTCAGTTGCTCCAAGCGCGCCCGTTCTTGTGAGGAGAGTTTGTCTGGGGTTGTCTGCTGCAGGCGTTGCAGTTCTGCTTCCCGCTCCAAAGCGATGCGGCGTAACTCTTGGATGCGCATCTCCTCGCTTCGGGAGCGTTGGGGACGGCTGAGCAGTCGGCGCAAGTCCGCCCACTCCAACCCCGTCAGCATCAGGAAGTTCTGGCGTAAGTTGATGAGTTCCAGATAGGCACGGCGCTGCTCGTCAAAAGTCCGTTGCAATTCGGAGAGATTTTGAACCTCGCGCACTATTCGGGCACTGTTCAGCACGCCAACTTTCAGCGGGGCAGGAGCATCTTGGCTGGACAGTTTCCCTTGCTGCCAAAAAGCGACGACGAGCAAACTGATGACCACCACAATCCAAAGGGCACGCCTCATCTCCATTCACCCCGTTGGTGGAAGCAGTCACTTGTTAGCGTTCAAAATTTCCAGCAACTTATCGGTGACATCCAACGCTGGCTCGGAATACAGCACCAAATCGTCATCAGCAACGATGACCAATTTCAAGTCCAGTTGCTGGGCGACCTGTTTGGCTGCCTCGCGGATTCGGTCACGGTGCCGTTTGGTCAGCACTTCGTTCAGTTGCGCCAACTCCTCTTCAAACTGCTGCATTAGCCGCTGCAACTTCTCTCGGTTGGCGCTTTGCAAGTTTAGCAGATACTCCAGCCGCTTCCGCTCCGCTTCGGTCTTGTCCGCTTTGAGTTGCAAGTGTTGGAGTTCGGTCAGCCGCTGCTCGGAAAGTTTGCGCAACTCCTCTATTCGCCTCCGTTCGGTATCCGTCAACTTCCCTTCCCCCTCCTTCCGCTCTAACGCATCCAGTTCCTCCCATTCCTTCGGCTCCAACAAAGTGCGCGTTTCCAGCATGCGTTGGCGCTTCAAGATCGTTTGGCGATACTGCTCGTCGTCTTGCTTTAAGGCTTGGTAGCTGGTGACCAACTTGTCCATGTCCACTAAACCGATGGTGACGGGTTGGTTGGCAGGAGCGAAAGTCATAGCACGCCAAGTTGTTGCCGCCAAAAGGAAGCCAAACGCGACCGTGAGCCAAAGCCATCGGCACATGCTGTGTCACTCTCCTTCTGTCCTTTGCTTTATGTTTGCTCCATGCTCAGAAGGCGGAGCCAACGCTGAAGTGGGTTCGCCGTCCTTCTTCGCCGAACCCGAAGTCAAAGCGAAGCAACCCAAATGGTGTCACGAAGCGAACACCAAAGCCGTAGCCGACTTTAAGCCGCAGGGTATCTCGTCGGCGTGGTTTGTGGCTCGCAGCGGCTTTCAAGTCTAAGGAGTTGGGACCACCGAAGGCATCCCCGATGTCCAGGAAAAGGACACCTTGCAATTCCTTTCGGAAACGGCGCCGCCATTCGGCGTTGAAAACGATCATGTGGCGTCCCACAAAGCGGTCAATGGTGTAGCCACGCAAGGTTTCGGCACCGCCGACGAAGAAGTTCTCAAAGACAGGGATGGAACCAACTGCCGTTCCCAACAGCAAGCGGGTGGCGAAAGTGGTCGTTTTTCCTTGCGGAATGTAACGGCGCCAGTCAAGGAGAAGTTTGGCGAAGGAGCGGGAACTGCCGAACAGTTTCGGTGCCACCTCCAACTCGCCCTCAAAGTAACTGCCCTTGGTGGGATCAAAGGGGAAATCCCGGGTATCCCAAAGGCGGCTATAGGCGATGCCCATTACCCAACCTTGGTCAGTTTTCCCCCCTACCTGCTCACTGACCCCGCCTTGGATGCGTCGCTGTTGGAAGTAAGCTCGCTCTGTGCGGAATTTCAACTCGTGCCACATGTAGTCGCCTTGCGGGCGCCGAAGGCTCATCCGAACACCGCGCCGAATTTCCGAGAAGAGCAAACCCTCCGTCACCGTTTGCCCCGTTCCTAACACCAGTGCCGTTGTCGGCTCCCGATAGAAACTGCGGTCAAAAAGGTTGACGGCAAAGCCTGTGCGTTTGTTGTCAACCCATGGGCGGTAGTAGTAGAAGTCAAAGCCCTTGCGGTCAAAGAACTCTACCGTCAGCCGTAGGTGTTGTCCTAAGCCGCGAAAGTTGGTGTCTTGAAGGGCTGCGAAGCCGACGATTTCATTGCGGGAACTGTAGCCCAAGCCCACATTTGCCAACCCTGTCCGCTTCTCCTTAAGCCGGTAGGTCACTTCCACGCCTAACTCGTCCGTTTGTGGGTCAACAACGTCCTTCGGCTCCACGATGACCTCCTCAAAGATATCCAGCAGGAAAAGGCGGCGGCGGTCTTCCTCAATGACCCGTTGGTTGTAGAGTTGCCCCGGTCGCAGTTTCAATTCCCGCCAGACGACTTTCTCCTTCGTCTTCGGCTTCTGACCCAAGTCAATCTTGACACTCGCCACCTTCAACTCTTGGATGGGGATGATGATGGTGCCATCCGTGCGAACATCGGGGGCTTGGGGTTGGGCGATGTAACCGTTGGCGATGTAGAAGTCTTGGATGCGTTGCAAATCGCGCCGCAAAGTGTAGATGTTCAGGATTTTGCCTGGCTGCGTTTGCATGATGCCTTTCAACTTCTCGGACGGGATGGCGGTGTTACCTTCAAATACGATGTCCTTGACGAGGGGGTTCTCAAAGACCCGCACGACGACGATGATGCGCCCTTCAGGGGTCAACATGGGGAGGGCTTGGGGCGGTTGGGCGAAAAAGCCCATGTCGTAGATGGCTTGAAGGTCGCGCCGAAGGCGAGCCGTTGAAAAAGGTGTCCCTTTCTTGGTGTCCATGACCAACAGGATGCTCTCGGCAGGCACTTCCTTATTGCCCTCAATACGGACATCCGCTACTTCCCGCCCTTCCACTTCTTGCGCCAGTGAGACGGACGGAAGGAGCAGGAACAGCATGGGAATGAGCCACCATCGCACCATGACTGTGACACCCTCCAAAACCATTTTGTCGCAAAGGACGTGCAAGCCATAAGGTTAGACTAACGCTTGCAGGGGAAGGCTTCCCCCTTGCCGAAAAGAAGGCAGTCAACTCAGCGGAAGAGCGGTCAGCCAAAACCCGTTGAGCATCAAAGCGACAAAAAGCCGCTTTTTCTTCATGCCCCGCGCTCCGTGCTACGCCTACCGCTCCAAAAACGGGCGCAACTTTTTCCGCAAGGTAGAGCGGGCGCGAAATAGGCGCGATTTGACTGCTTCTACTGAGCAGCCTTGAATTTGGGCGATTTCTTTGTAACTGATTCCCTCAATGTCGCGCAGCACCAAAGTGACCCGTTGATCTTCGGGCAATTCGTCAATAGCCCGCTGGATGGCTTCCGCCAACTCCTTCTGCTCCAACAAGGTTTCAGGCGACAACCTGGTGTCCTCCCACTCAAAGCCTTCCGCTTCCTCCTCTTCCTCATCCAGTTCGTCGGGCAAGATTTCCCAGCGATGCTCCCGTTCCCGTTGCAACTGCTTGTAACGGTTTTTCGCCAAGTTGACGGTGATGCGATACAGCCAAGTGAACACCTCCGACTCGCCTCGGAAGCGGTCGTAGGCTTGATAGGCGTGGATAAAGACTTCCTGTGCCAAGTCCTCTGCCTCCTCGCGGTTTCCCATCAGTCGGAAGGCAAGGTTCTTCACCTTGTCGTAGTAGCGGTCTATCACTTCGTCAAAAGGCGGTTTGTTGACCGACACGGTTGGTTGAGTAGGTGAGCGTCGGTTTCGCCGCACGACCGTCACCACGCTCCATCCCATTCGGTTTCAGAACCGCACGGAAGTCTGGACGCGAAACTCGGCTCGCTCCCGTTCCCGCTTGATGACCGTCACAGATGTCCGCTTGCCAAAATAGTATTGCACTTCCAGCGCCGAAGGGTCTACGGGCGAGAGACCCTGTCGCCAGAGAACATGCAAGCGCGGGGCTAACGGGATGCCCAACCGCAGCCATTGCCGCTTCGTCGTCTGTTCGCGAATGACGCTCAATTCCGTCCAACGCAAGGCTTGCACAATCGGTTCGGTCACGGGCGCCAGCAAGTTGCCCATGAAACTTTGAACGAAGACGCCCGAAAAGAGTTGCTGCCAGTTTGTCAAGGCTTCGCTTAATTGGGCTAAGCCTAGCCCAAACATCCGTTCCAACGCTGTCCGTTCCGGTAGTGGCGGTATCGCCAGCATTGTCACTGTCGGCAAGATGCCCAACCGTTGCGATTGCTCGTCCACCGGTCCAGAGACGGTGAACAGGATGCGGTGAATGTCCAGTTGCGTTTCGCCTTCAAGGCGAAGGCGTGCTGTGCCCACCCATTGGTGAGTCAGAGGGTCAACCGCATAGGCGAGCCGCAAACTCATGTCGGTAATGGTCAGCACCGATGCGGGTAGCCGCAAAGTGCCCCGTCGGCTTTGCAATTCCCCTTCCACGCGCAGTTGGGACAAATCGCCCCGCAGAGCCACTTCACCGCCGAGCAACAACGAAACTTGGGGGTTGCGCAGGAAGAAACGGTCGCCAACTTGCAAGGTCAGCGCTAATTGCACAGCGGGCGGAAGTTGCCACTTCCCGTTGCCCCCTGTCGCCACGACGGGCAGCCGCAGCACATCGCCATCGTGCATCGTCAACACACCAGTCAATACTGGCGGGCTCTTTTCCCGTTCCGTCCGCAAAGCGACGGTGCCTGACAGTTCGCCTCTCGCTCCCTTAATGCGCCAACGAAAATCGCTTACCCGCAAAGTCACCTCCCATTGTCCCTCTCGCAACCACGCCCATTTGTCAGTGGGCAATTGACGCCACCGAACGCTACCCGAAAGCGCCACGCCGTTCCCTTGCCAGCGAACAACTTGAAGGCGCAACCCTTCGTTGTCCACTTGCCCCCTCAGTTCTGCCTCCCGCACTTGCAGGCTCATGCCGTCCCAATTCGTCTGCGCTCCTTGAATCCGAAGGAACCATTCGCCTTCGTTGGCGAAGAAGTTTTGCAAACCTCCCTCTCTCAGCTCAAGCCATCCTTCGCCGCTCACTGTCCCTTCGCTCCACTTTGCCGTCAACCTCGTCAGTTGCACCGTTCGCCCGTTTGCGGTAACCTGACAGCGAACATCACGCAACATTGTCAAGGAAGCCAAAGGGGCAGGCAGGTTCTCCTTGCCCCCAAAAGTTAAGGCATTGGCAGCCAACTCCATCGTCCCAAACAGTTTTGGCGAACGCAAAGCCCCCTGTAAAGACAAAGAGCCGCTCACCCATCCTTTGTCTATTGCCACAGGCAAATCGGGTGGCAGGACGGCATCCAGGGGTGTGGGTGGGAGTTCCAAGTGCCATTGCAATTTGCGCTTCCCCTTCAATTCCATTTGTCCCCAGAAGGAAGCCAGCGCCCCTTCCGTTCGCCAGCGTAAAAGGCCGTCCCCTTTTGCTACGCTCAACACGCCCTCTCGGAGTTGGAAGCGGTGGACGAGAAGTTGTCGCACCCACCAGCCTCGCCAATGCACCTCTTCGGCAATCAGTCGCCCTTCCACCAAAGGGCGTTCTTTCGTGCCTGCCAGCTTTAGCTGTGCGGTCAAGGTCCCTTCCGGCATGGGCACTTCGTCCGTCGGGATACCGAGCAGCGCCAACACGCTCCCTACCAACTCGGGTGAAACTTGGCGCAGCGTCAAAGTGCCAGAAAGTTGCCCTTTGTCGTCAAGGGTGACGACCCCTTCAGCACGGGCGCGGTCTTGCCTCAGTTCGGTCAAGTGAAAGAGCCAACGCGTTCCATCGCGCTTTACGGACATCGCCAGTTGAGCGGGTCGGTCACCGATGCCCCGAAGGTTCGGAATTTGCATCGTTGCTGTCAAGTCGGAAATTTGTCCTTTGCGAAGAACAAGTGAGCCTTCCGACCAAACTTCGCCCGAAAGGGGCAATCGCAGCCATCGTTCAAAGCCCTCGCCTTTTGCCTCCTTTTCGGGCAAGGCTTTTCGCCATTCGCTGACCACTGCTTTCAAAAGTTCAGTGGGCACTTTCCCACTCTGCCAGCGAACTTGCACTATCTCGCCATTTCCGCTCCACGATGTTGTTGCGACCATGCCGTTGCGATGGAATTGGGCTTGCCCTTGCCACAGGAGCACTGCTTTTTCGCCGTTGTGATGTTGCGTCATGGTCAAGTCTATGCGGGCGGTGCCGAAAGGCGCAGCGCCCAAACGCACTTTTTCTCCGTCAAGGGCGAAGATGGCGCGTCGTTGAGAGCCTTGCACCACCACTTGCGCTCGTCCGTCCACTTTACCGTGCCACTGCCAATCACTCAGCGGCACTTTCCATTCGCGCAACAACCGCATCAGGTTTTCAAGGGCAAGGTCATCACCTTGAAGGGTCAGCAAGGAGGAAGCGGAAGGGCGCAAGTCAAGGGTGGCATCGGCGGTAAGATTTCCATCGCCCCAACGTGCCCGCACGGAGCGAAGGTGCACCGCATCGCCCCGCCATTCCCATTCGCCCGTTACATGGCGCAAAACGGCTCCTTCCCCGATGGCGATGGTGGGGACTTTGACGGTGCCGCTAACAAGCCACTCACCCTCCCACCGAATTCGCACGGTCCCTTCTGCCAAGCCTTGCAGCGGTGTCGGGATTTCAAAGCGTTCCCCCCATCGTCTCAATGAAACGCCTGTCCAACGCCCCTGCAAGTTCAAACTCGGCTTCCCTTGCCGAAAAGCGAAGTTGCCACTCAGCACCGCTTGTCCGTCTTCCGCAAGCAGATGGATGCCATCCACTTCCCCGTCCACTTCTTGCCATTGGCTTTTTTCGTCGGTGCGCCATTGCCCGTGCGTCCGAATGCCCGCCGCCTTGACAAACCAATCCTGCCATTTGCTATCAGTAAAAAGGGTCGCCGCTTCAAAGCTGCCTTCCCACCGCTTGTCCCGTTGAACGGCCGTCCATTTGACCCAACCCGAACCTTTGCCCGTCACCATGCTGCCGTCGGAATCCAATTTCCAAAACCTTGACAGTTCCGCGATATCCACTTGGGCGAAGGAAAAGTGTCCTTGCGCTGCCTTTGAAGAGCCATGTCCTTGTCCGCTCCATTCGCCACCCAACATTTTCGCTTTCGGCACCCGAACATCCCAACGCCACCTGTTCTCTTTTCGCTCCGCCATCCCTTGCAGTTGCCACTGCACAAGGTGAAGGGAGCGGTCGCCGTTAGCGATTTCCGTTTTCATGCCTGTCCCGATACCTGCAACAGCGCTTAACCGCCACTCCTTCCCCTCCCGCTTTTCATGGACGGAAAAATTGTCAAGGGCAATGCGAGCCGAGCGCACTTGTCCATCTTTCATCCGCAGTTGCCCATCCAAAATTTCGCCCGCAAAATTTGCCTTCAGCGCAGAAGCGAAGTCGGTGTGGAGGGTAACTGTGCCGTTGAAGTGTCCTTTCCAAGCGATGTCGTCGGGGGCATTCGTCAAGGGCCGCAACTGAGCAAGGTCAATCCCGTGCACTTTCAAACTCACCGTTAACGCTTCCTTTGTCTCTTGCCCCTCACTGCCTTCTTTCCGCCACCAAAGTTGCCCGTCGGTGACTTTGCCGGTTGACACAGCAGCCGCAAGGTTGCGGGCGAACAGTTCAGTGATGCCTTTATCAGCGATTCGTCCTTCCAAGTCGGCTCGGACTTCTTGAAGGAGCAAATTGTTGAAGCGCAATTGGGGCACCTTGACAGAACCGAAGATGGTAAGGGTGCCCTTTTGGGCATCCCACACACCCCACCACTCGCTGAACTGAACCCCGCCCTGCAATTGCACGATGTCCTCGTTGACAGAAAGGCGGGACAATGGTTGAGCGGTTGCAGCGTTGAGGGAAGCGAAACCGCCTTGTGGGGCAACCAGCAAAGTGAGCCGTCCGAAAGTCCACTGCCAACGCCCCGTCGGCAACGCCAATAAGCCAATGGGCTCATCCCAACGCAACCACCCTTGCCATTGTGTTCCGACACCGCTTCCGTGAACTTTTCCTTTCCCGCCCATCAGCAAATGCACAGGCAACTTCCACCGCGCCATTGCCCATGCACTCAACCGCTCTATGGCATCGGGCGAAAGTTGCCCTTGCACTTGCCAAAGGGGTTGCCGCTCCAAAGTCGTTTGCCCGCTAAATTGGGCCAACACACGGCGGTCAAATTGAACCTGCAAGGACGAAAAGTGCATCCTTTGTCCGTCGGCACGAATTTGTGCGCTCGCCCGTAGGGGAGGGAAGTGGGGGCTGTCAAGGGCGACTTCGCTAAAGCGCCCGCTCATTCCTTCTAGCCACCATCTTCGCCCCCGCCACCCTACCGCCGCTTCGCCCGTCACAAAGCCATCGTGCAACTGCACCTTTTGTCGCCATTGCTTTGGCAATAAGGCGTCAAGCAGCGAGCGGAAGGCTTTAAGCCGCAAGTTCTGAACTTTGACAATCGCCCGACCTTGCCCTTCTTTTATCCTGTGCCTCTTGTCCCCTGTCCCTCCGAAATCTCGCAGCCACAAGAAGGCGCTCACTTTTCCGATGGCAGTCTCCGCAGCCATCTCCACTGTGCCGTGCCATCGGTTGCCGTTTTGCTCCAAACGGACTTGCCCGCGTCCGTGCGGGACAGCGATAGCAAGGAGTTGCCCTTCCTTGACCTGTCCCTTGTCCCCTGTCCCTTCTCCCTCTAATCGCAACGCCGTTTTTTGCACGGTCACATCGGCATCTACCTGCCAGCGGCGCTTTCGGATTTCCGCTGCGAGCCAGCCTTTGACAGTTCCGCCATGAAGCGGGAGGGGCTTAGGGACGAGAAGTTGCAAAATGGCGATGGGGACTTGCTCGCCTCGCCAGCGGATGCGCCAAAACCCTTGCTGCCCTTCCAGCGCTACCATTCCGCTGCCTAACTGGGGATGCACTTTCAGCGTCCGCAAGTTGACCTGCCACGAGGGCGGCTTGGGATGAACAAAGTGGAGCGCCAACGCCACTTCCACATCCAACGGCGCAAGGTGGATGCGGGGATGACGAGCGGAAAGTCGCAGCAAAGTCGCCGTCCCGCTCAAGGAAGTTTCCGCATCCGTTTGGTGCCAGTGCAAAACAGCGTTGACCATTTCGCCGTCCCGCACTTGCCCTTCGGCGAAATGCCGCCACTTCTGCGGGAGAGCGGACAGGCGAAGGCGGGAGAGTTGCAAACGCCCGTGCGTTTCCTGCATCCCCTCAAGGCTCACTTGACGGATGGTCACTGACACCCAACTGTTAGGTGCTCCTAATGGCTCTTTTAACCGTCCTTGCGCTTCTATGAGAATACCGCCTTCGCTCGGCTTTACGGTGGCATCAACGGCAACTAAATGCAGGCGGAAGGGTGTGCCATCGGGAAGGGGCAAGGTTTCGTCCCCCAATACGATTTCGCCGTTGTGAATTTTGATGAGGGGGAAACGCATGGGGCGGCGAATGGGTCGGGTCGCCCACATTGGTTGCCAATTCCACACACCCCTTCGGTCACGCCACAGGAAGAGGATCGCATTGGAGACAACGATTTGGTGGAGCGCTCGTTCCAGTTGGGCTTGCACCGTTCGTCGCCATTCCGACGGGCGCAACCATTGCCGCACCGACCAACGCAGCCACAGCTTAGGCACAGTCAGAAGGTAGCCGGTGGGCGAACGAGAATCTGGCTGGATGCGCAACTTATGAAGGATGGCACCAGTGAGCCCCACCGTCGCTGCTTCTACTTGAACGGGCATTGCCAGCGCTTTCGTCCATTCCGCTTCCAACAGGCGCGCCCATTCCTGCGGGGTGGGTAGGTGCTGGCGGATGTGCCAAATTCCCATCCCGATAAGCCCGGCGAAGACGAACCCTATCAGCAGCGGTGCTGTCCAACGCGCCATCACCATCACCTGAGCGGAAGGGTCGCATCCGCACGGAAAATGGTAGCATCCTGACCGCTCAGGCGACACAAAGGGATCGGCGGGAATTGATGCACCAAGGTCACCTTGTGATGCCAATACCCGCTCCGATACCCAACATCAAGTAAGGGCGATCGCTGAGCCCCGATTGATACCAACCGAGCACCAACTGCCATTGACGGTGGAGTTGATACTGGACGGCGATAAGCCACGAAGGTTTCAGGAAATTCCGCTGGCGTTCGCGGATTTCTGTCACGAAAAGCCACCGCCCTGTCGGCTGCCAAGTGAGCCCCGCATAAGGCACCCATTCCTCCCCTTCCCACTCGCCCCGCCAACGCGCCCAAAGGATACCGAGATGAAAGTCAAGGGCTGCCCTCGCTCTTTCGTGCTCCTCTTCGCTCCCGTTGTGGCGAGCCCCATAGAGGGGGAAACGGACCGCTGCGAAAAGTTGTTCGCCCTGTTGATTGCCCCACTGCACTAACGCCCCGACTGCCACATGGCGCGTGACCCGCTGCTTGATCTGCACGCCGCTGAATTGCAAGTGCTCATCCTCATAGCGCCCCAACACGCGGCTGTGATACAACCAAAAATTCGTGCGGGATGAGAGCCCGTAGCTGCTGCCCAGATACAGGTAATGGTGCCCTTCTGTCTCGTGCGGGTCGCGGGCAGTTTTGTCAAGGGAATAAACGGCTCCTATCCCCCTTGTTCCCTTTTCGGCAAAAGTTGCCGACGGGTTCAAAATCAACCCAACCCCACCCTGGGGCGTTGCGCGGGGTCAGGGTCATTGCCCCGCCGCTGGCAAAGCAGTTAGGAGCAACAAAATCGTCAGAAGGAAACGCTTCATCCACCTTTCACCTCCTCGTCACCTTGTCGCCCGATGCGGCAGCATTCGCATCCGCAATGGCACTCATCGCCGCCACAGCATTCGCACCCGCATCCGCAGGAGCATTGAAGGGTTGTTTGGTTCCGCATTTCGGCACCCATCGTCGTTCACCTCCATCTCAATTAAACCCTGGCGAGGGCAATTTCTTGCGCGGACATCCTTCGCATTGCGGGTCACACGATGCCCCAGCGGCGCAGGCGTTCTCGCAGGGTGGTTCGTGCCCGATGGAGCAAACTCTCCACCGCCGAGACGGAGCAATTCAAGGTGCGAGCAATTTGGCGATAGGAGTAGCCTTGCGCCCACAAGGAAAGGGCGTTCCGTTGGCGAGGCGGAAGGGTTTGCAACACTTCCTTCACGAAGGCTTCCAAATCGGCAGCGACAACCTGCGTTTCCGGGTCAGCCATGAAAGGAAGTTCCTCCACCTGTTCGGCATCTTCTGTTTCTGCCAATGCCTCCAGGGGGAGGAAGGCTCGCCGAGACTTTTGGTGCTGTCGTTTCCATGCCAACCGAATGACGATGCGATGGAACCAGGTTTGGAAGCGGGCGGTGGCGCGCCAACGGGGGCGGGCGGCAATAAGCCGAAGGAAGGCATCTTGCACAATGTCTTCCGCTTCTTCTCGGTGGCGGACGAACTGCCAAGCCAACTTGAGCGCCCAAGAGATGTTGCGCTCGTACAAAACCCGAAAGGCATTTTCGTCGCCGTCGGCAAAAGCCGCCATCAAAACAGTGTCAAGGTCAGTGCACAAACATTCCCCACGCCGACACAATTTAAAGCGACGGCAGAGTTCGGCAACGCGGGACGGACACTGCCAGCAACAGGGTTTCCCTTGACGGCAATTCTTCTGGCACTCCGGGTGGCAATGCCACTGCCATTCCGCCTGCATCGCTTTCACCTCACCAAGCAAACTTCACGTTGGCGATTATAGCCTCCGAAATGGGGTGAGGCAACCGGGCAGGTCTGGAAGGTCGCATAATTGTGACAGGAGGCGAAAAGTGGTGGGACGGATTGTCATCTTGCCGCCGGAAGTTGCTTCGCAAATTGCCGCTGGGGAAGTAGTGGAGCGACCGGCATCGGTTGTCAAGGAACTGGTGGAGAATGCGTTGGATGCGGGAGCGACCCGCATTACCATTCGGGTGGAGGAAGGGGGCAAAAAACTTATCTGCGTCACCGACGACGGGTGCGGGATGGAGGCAGACGATGCGGTGCTGGCTTTCCAACGGCACGCCACCAGCAAAATTCGCGACGCCGATGACCTATGGCGGATTGTGACGATGGGCTTTCGGGGGGAAGCCCTTTCGTCTATCGCGGCAGTCGCTCAGGTGGAACTTGTCACGCGCCCTCCCCATGCCGAGCAAGGGACACGGGTCGTGGTGGAAGGTGGCTACTTGAAAACCGTTGAGCCTATCGGTTGCCCGCAAGGGACGGCGGTGACCGTTCGGAATCTGTTCTTCAACACGCCAGCACGCCTCAAGTTCCTGAAGGCAGCCGCCACCGAATTTGCCCACCTTGCCGAAGTCGTTAGCCGTTACATCCTTGCTTTCCCTGAAGTGGCATTCACCCTCTTTCATGGAGAGCGGGAAGTTCTCCGCCATGTGCCGACAGGGGACGAGCGGGCAGCGTTAGCGGAAGTGGTGGGACGGGAATTAGCACAGCAGTTGGTGCCCGTGCAATATCACGAACCGCCTTACACCGTGCGTGGCTTCATCTCGCCGCCGACCCTCACCAAACCCACCCGCAGCCATCAGTGGTTTTTTGTCAACCGCCGATTTGTGCGCAACAAAACTCTCGCTATCGCTGTCAGCCACGCCTACCACGGTTTTGCCCCCGAAGGACGCCAACCCGTTGTCGTGCTGTTTCTGGACTTGCCTCCAGAGTGGGTGGATGTGAATGTGCACCCTGCCAAGATAGAGGTTCGCTTTCGCAAGGAGGGGGAAATCCAAGCCATCGTCGTGCGGGCGCTGCGGGAAGCATTGGTGGCGGGGCGAGTGGTGCCAGTCCCCTCGGTGCGGGTTTCTCCGGGCGAAGTCGCCCAACCGCTGAACCTCCGCCCCCCAACTGCCGAACCATCCCCAAAAACTCTGCAAAAAGAACTGACCGACCTTCGCACCTTCCTGCGGATGCGGTTTGGGCGTGCGGAGCCAACGGCTCCCGCTTCCCCACCCCCTGCACCAACGCCTTCCTCGCCCCCTCACCTTTCTGTTTCCGCACTCTCCCTTCTCCCTCGTCCCATTTCCTTGACACCCATTCAGCAATTAGCCGCCACTTACATCCTTGCGGTGAACGAAGAGGGGGATATGTTCATCATCAGCCAGCATCGGGCGCATGAGCGGGTGCTGTTTGAGCAGTTGTTGCGGAGAGCAGAAGGGGGCGAAGTGGTGCGGCAGGGTTTGGTGGTGCCCTTCCCCCTCCATTTGGGGCAAGCCCAAGCCGCTTTCGTGGAAGCGAACCTGAGTGTCCTCAAGGGGGCAGGATTTGAGTTGGAACCTTTCGGGCGCAACACCTACCTCGTCCGCACTGTCCCGGCTCTCCTCGCCCAACACGACTATGAGCAAATCCTTCGCGACCTCATTGACGAATTGACGGCGGGCGAGTCGGTGAGCACGGGCGAGTTGTTCCATGACATCCTCGCCACTGTCGCTTGCAAAGCCGCCGTCAAAGCGGGGGACATCTTATCGCCTGAAGAGATGCAGCGGCTCTTGGATGATTTGTTGGCGCTGGAGAACCCAAGCCTTTGCCCTCACGGTCAACCCATCCTCATCGTTCTCCCTAAAGCCGAACTGGACAAACGCTTTGAACGAAAGTAGCGTTGAAGCGGGTTATGGTTCCCCAGAGAGGAAGCCTGCTAAAGCAGGCTTTCGCTTGCTTCGTCTTTCAGCCACCTTACCTTGGGTAGGTGGCTTGTTATCGCTTCTTTCGTCGCTTCACTTCCAGCAAGCGGGAAGTGGTCTGGGAGACCTGACCGACAGTGGGTTGGGAGGGGCGAGAGGATTCGGAAGAGGAAAGGCTTGGTTTAAAGGGGCGAAAGGTAACGGAAGGAGCAGTGGGTGTCCGCTGGCGAACCCGCTTCTTGACAGAAAGTAAGCGGCTACCAGTCTTTACAATTGGAACGGGCACGGGGCGTCGGGAAAGAAGCCGCTGCCACGCGTCTACCATCCTGTCAGTGAAAGCAAGGGCTAACTCTGGCACCCCCAAAGCCAACCGCCGCACCGCAATGTCCAGCAGAAAGAGCGCTAACGCCAACCAAACGCAGTAGTGCCAAATGTCCGTCACGGAAGCGCTTGGTTGTTCGGGCAATCGGAAAACTTCGGACGGTTTTGGGTTCACCTTCCCGCCTGTTAACTCTGCAAGGCGCTCTAACAAGGGCAAGTTGGTTCGGATGAACCGATACTCGGTCGGGTAAGGGAGAGCGAAGCCTGTCGTGAAGACACGCGGTTTTCCCCTTTCATCCGTTTCGTGCACAGTCACCAGATAAACGCCTGTTTCAGTGACAGGAACAGTGCCCCGATAGTGTCCCAACCCTTCCTGTTGCAGCACCAAACTTTGACTTTCGCCCATTGGCGTTGCAACGGTCACTTTCGGCTGGAGCAGGTTGATGGGTTCGCCGTCGGGGGTAAAGGCATGCAACTCAATAGCGGCTTCGCCTTGACGCAACTGGAGGAGCACGGTATAGCGGGTTTGTGCCGCTTTGCGGAGAGCGTTTCGGACGACATTCGTCCAGAAGGTTGCGAAATCCGACCAAGCCACCCATTGCCGCGCCCACTTTGGTTTCGCATCGGAAGTGAACGCCGTCGCCGTGCCCAACCCGAACTGCCAAGTAGAAAGCAGCGGGTCGTTTTTGTCCGTGCGCATCAGCGTCCGCGCCAGCGGCTTATCGGAAGTCAGGCAGTAAGCGAGCAACGGAGGCGTTCGGCGCCAATCCACACCGTTCAGCATCTCATCCCAACCGACGATTTTGGGGATGAAGGCTCCTTCCTCAATCGCTGACCGGGTCATAATGCTGACATCGGCGGTGAATAACTTGGGCAAATTGCGGGCGCTGCGGGTGACATAGTAGTTGCCCCCCCCAATGCGCGCCAATTGTTGACAGAAAGGGGCATGAATGCCATCAGGACGACCAAACCCGACGACAGTCAAAGTTACGCCCAAGCGGCGGAGCTTTGCGGCAATCTCAAAGCAACCTTCCTGTTCGTCACAATCATCAGTGTCAGCGAGCATGATGATGTGGCGGACGCGGGTTGGTTCTGCCAAAATCGCCTTCGCCGCCAGTTCCAGACTGGGACGACAGTAAATGCCACCGCCACCAGCGTAGATGCGGCTGATTTGCTCAATGATGCGGGGCGCATTTTGGGCAGGTTGGATGGGAGCAAGCCAATCCGTTCCCGTTCCGCTGACAATCACCCCAAAGCGGTCAATGGGGCGGAGCATCTTCAAAGTTTCAATGGCCGCCCTCGCTGCCAAATGGACTTTTTGAACGCCGTCCTCCATCGCTGCCATGCTGCCCGACGTATCCATGATGATGACGACGGTCGCAGCGGGATAGACCTTTCGCTGCCGCACATCCAAGTCAACGGGCAAGATTTCGGCGATGGGTGTCCCATAGTAGCCGCCCGGCAGGAAGGATTGCTCGCCTCCAACCATTACGAAGCCGATGCCCGTGTCTTTGACGGCGCTGCGGATGACCCGCATCTGTTGGTCCGACATCCCCCATGCAGGGTAGTCAGAGAAAATGACCGCATCAAATTGCTGCCACTCTTCAGGGCGAGTGGGCAATTGCCCTTCCCGGACT
>Ga0210001_100016_pt1 | contig 15057 bp, 21 predicted proteins | sample Antgeofumaro1A2E_FD_188085 | JGI IMG/M metagenome (GOLD analysis project Ga0210001, IMG submission 188085) | Geothermal fumarole subsurface microbial communities from Mt. Erebus, Antarctica - 1A2E (SPAdes) (version 2) | ecosystem: Environmental > Terrestrial > Volcanic > Fumaroles | place: Mt....
AGTCAAACTCCAAAGGCATAGGCAGGTCGGGATAGTGGCGACGCCACACTCCCAACAATTCCCCAACCGTGAACTCGTATTCGCCCACCCGCCATTCTTTTCCGGGCTTGGGCAAATGGGCTTTCATGGAAGGCACTACGAGCATGTCACCTTCTGCCCCTATCCGCAAAGCCGTCTCAAAGAAGCGCAAGTAGGCAGCGAAACTTTTGTGCCATCCTCGCCCCACCCAAGTGACCGTCCACCCTTCCGTTCCATCCTGACCGTGAATGCGCTCCACTCTCATTTGCGTGACGGGAATCGCCCATGCTTGCATGGAACTGTTGCCTTCGGCATCTTGTCCGATGACCGTCTTGAGTACGCAAAAGCCTAATCCCGCTTCCCTGTCCATCCGCACCTGGTGCGGTTCGGTGGACAGTTGACCGCTGGCTTTTCCAACGAGGAGCGGGACGGGCAAATCAGCGTAGGTGGTGCGCAAGTCAACCCTGTAGCGCTCCCACACGAATTGCCACAAAGGGTGCGGGAGCGGTGCAAAACGAAACCGCTCAAAATCTGCCGCCAGTTGACGGGCAACGGATGGCTTCAACACCGGCTTGGAAGGGAGCGTGACATTTTCCCGCTCCCCCAACCCTTGTGCAAGTTCGGAAGCGAAGGGAGGCATTTTTGTCCACCCCTGTCGGAAGTTGCCTTGTTACTGGCGGGGAACGCGCGTGAGCATCCGAACCAACTCAATCGTTCCGGCAATTCCCCCAAAAATGACGCCGATGGCTTTCCCAACGGGGTCAATTCCGAAATGCTTGTCCAACCACCAACCGATGAGAAGCCCTGCCAAAACCGACCCGACCATGAAAGTGCCGGAAGTAGCGGCAACTGCCCAATCCAACCGCCACGTCGGGCGCTCCTTCTCTTTGCGTGCCATGCTCAGCACCATCCCATTGCTTTCGGCAGCCTTCGCCTTCCCAAAGGATAGTGCACTCGCCTTCAAAGGCGCTACAAAGGCGAGCGGAGGGGCGAGCAAACTCGCTATCATTTTTGCTGGAGGCGAACGGCGATGGTAATTGGCTCGGTCCCTTACCTGAACGCCGTGCCGTTGACTTGGGCGCTTCATCGGGTTGGATTTCGGGGCACGCTGGTCTTCGGAACGCCCGCTGAGTTGTCCCAATGGTTGCAGCAGGGCAAGATTGATGCGGGGCTCATCCCTATCGCCGAATACTTGCGGGGCGTTGGAGGCGGCATTGTGGCAGATGTCGCATTGGCGGCAGATGGTGCTGTCCGAAGCGTGCTGCTAGTAAGCAAGGTACCCCTTTACCAAGTGGAAACCGTCGCCGTTGACCGAGGCTCCCGCAGTTCCGTCTTGTTGCTCAAGGTGTTGTTGGCGGAGCGCTACGGAGTTGCTCCCGTCTTGCTCCCGATGGAGCCTAACTTGGACAAGATGTTGGCGCGCGCCGATGCCGCTTTGTTGATTGGCGATGCCGCTTTACTGGCAAAGCCGCGCCCCCCTTGGCAAGTAGTGGACTTGGGGCAAGAGTGGAAATTGATGACGGGTTTGCCTTTCGTCTTCGCCGCTTGGGTCGTGCGGGAAGAGGCGGAAGCAACCCAACTGGCAAGTTGGCTCATCAAGGCGAAACGGGAAGGGCTACGCCACCTGAACCGAATCATCGCCAACGAAGCAAAAACACGCCGATTGGACAGGGAGTTGGTTCACCGCTACTTGACGGAATGCATCCACTACGATTTGAGCGATTCACACCTGATAAGCATCCAAACCTTCAATCGGCTTTGCGTCAAGCACCGCTTTTTGCCCGAAATTCGCCCTGTGCGGCTCATCGGAGCGACAGAGTGAAGGGCACCGTTGACAACGGACGGACGGGGTGCTATCCTTTAACGCCGCCAAAAGCGTGCCACCGCCGTCCTACTTTGCCCATCCACTCTGTGGCAACGGAGGGTTGTCTTATGGCGAAGGCATCCAAAACCAAACGGACTGCCGCTAAGCGGTTCAAGATTACTGGCAGCGGAAGGGTGCTGCACCAACGAGTTGGTGGGCAGCACTACATGCTCAAAAAGAGCAAGCGCCGTAAGCGCGACTTGCAACGGACGGTGGAATTGCACCCCAGCCACAAGCGCGCTGTGAAAGCGCTCCTTAAAGGACAAGCGTGAACGGGAGCACTGAGAACGGGGTGAGAAGAGATGCGAGGGAAAGCAGGAACAGTCACGCGCCGCCGACACAAAAAGTGGCTGAAATTAGCGGAAGGCTACTGGGGACTGAAGAGCACCGTTTTCCGCCGCGCCAAGGAAGCGGTCATCAAAGCCCTGAGTTACGCCTACCGTGATCGTCGGCAGCGGAAGCGGGAGATGCGCCGTTGGTGGATTGTCCGCATCAACGCTGCTGCACGGCTGAACGGGTTGCGCTACAACGAGTTCCTTCACGGCTTGAAACTGGCGGGCATAGGGCTGAACCGCAAGAGGCTGGCGGAGTTGGCGGTTAACGACCCAGAAGCCTTCGCCGCCTTAGCCGCCAAAGCCAAAGAAGCACTGGCAGCCAAACAAGCCGCTGCCTGACCAGCCACAAACTTCCCTCCCCAGGACCAGAAAGTCGGCGGAGAAAGCCTTTGAGCAGCCTTTGTCCCCATAGGCGGCGTGTTGCGGCAATGCAATGTTGGGGAGGACAGCACCCACGACAGCCATCAGGAGGGTTGGGGATGACGCAAGCCCATCAATTGCGCGAGTTGGTGCGGGTCTTGGTGGAAACACCCACGCCGACAGGAAGCGAGCAAGCCTTGTTCCCTTTCCTGATGGATTACTTGCAAGCGCACGAATTTACCGTCACGGAGCAGGAAGTTACGGAACGCCATCCCCTTACGCCGCCGGGGGAATATCGGAACTTGTTAGCGCGCCGAGGGGAAAGCCGCTTGCTCATCTCCGCCCACCTTGACACTTTCCCCGCCTACACGCACCCGCAGCCTTACACTCTTCGGGAAGAGGACGACCGATTAATTGCGCGGGGCGTGGTGGACATCAAAGGGCAAATCGCCGCCTTACTGTTCGCCATCGCTCAAACCGACGCACCTTGCCAAATCGCCTTCGTGTGCGACGAGGAACGAGGGGGCACGGAAAAGAATGGCGGGTGGGCGAATACGAGTTCACGGTTGGGGAATTGTTGGGAGTGTGGCGTCGCCACTATCCCGACCTGCCTATGCCTTTGGAGTTTGACTTCAGCCCCACTTTGGCAGGCAGCGATTTGGCGCGGCAGCAGGAAACGATTTTGCAGTGGCTCACAACAGTGCCGAGGCTAATCAAGCAGGCAGCCCAAAAGGCAACCGGTCAAGCCCCCCGAAAAGTCATCCGAGTGGGCATCAAAGTGTTCAATGCCCTCTTTGACGACGACTTCCAACTGGCGATGGTGCAAACGCTTCTCGCCGAATCAGCGAAAGGGGAGGGAGCGGATTTCCTCGTCTACGCTAATCGGTTGTTTGACCCCAACCGGGAGTTTCAAGGTGTCAAGGGGATTGCCTATGGCGGACCAGATTTGAGTGCCCGCAACTTGCGGGTGCTGGAACGGCTTTCCGTCCTTCGCCGGCAAGGGGGGCTCCCTTGTTGGTTGCCCGTAAGCGGGACGGGAAACATTTGCTGCGGCACCATCGCCTTCCGCTACTTGTTGTGCGGTTGCACCACCTTGCAAATCCACACCTTCTTTCAACTGCCCCTTTCCTGCTATGCCAAGCGAACGGGCAACCGCATTGAGCGGGCGCTCCACCAACTGCTCTTTGCCCCTGAAGATGGCTTGCTGGCTTGGTTGTTGTGGGCAAAGGAAGTTACCCAAACTCTGTCCCTTCCCCACTCTTCCCTTGGAGGTGAAGGGAGGTGACAGGACAGGAGGAGGAAGCAGCAAGGGCGAAAGAAGGAATGGCAAAGCACATCACCGTTGACTTGGGGTTCCTGCAGCGCACTTACCGCACCACTCTTTGGGTCGGTGGGCTTGTCACTTTGCTCCTTTGTGCCACCGCTAATGCCAAGTGGGTGCTCAACTATGTGCTGGGGCTCTTGACGATTTTGGCGTTCGTCAAAACCACCGAGGTCTTTGTGACACAAACTTATAGGGCACCCCACGAAGGGAAACCCAAGCGACGCTGGGTGGGGATGCTCATGCTGGGCAAGTGGGGCTTGTTAGTGGCAGGTCTTTACTTGCTCAATCGGGTGCGCTATTTTGATGGCGTGTTCCTGCTGTCAGGTTTAGGGACCTTTCATACCGTCCTTTTGCTCAAACTCTTCGGGCTTATGCTGCAAGGATTGACAGAAGCCTCAGATAAGGCAAGACCGAAAACGCATCAGGGGTGCAGGAAGGGAGCGATTGATTGAATGGCAGGCGGCGAATTGGCTGCGGCGCACGGTGCCGCTCACACTATCGGACATGCGGCAGGACACAGTGCGGGCGCTCATATCTCAGCGCCCGAAGAAACTTGGTTGCATTTTCTCTACCTTTGGTTCGGCATCCCCGACTGGCTAGCAGTCTCTTTGCTGGTCGGCTTAGGGTTGGTCGGACTTTTCTGGTGGCAATCCAAGCGGCTCGGTCTGTATCCCAGTGGCTTCCAGACCTTGTGGGAACTGGCGGTGGAGTTTTTTGAGAACTTGTGCCGCAGTGCCATCGGTCCTGGTGGTGAGAAGTATGCGCCCCTTATCGGCAGTTTCTTCACCTACATCCTGCTTTTGAACCTCATCGGGCTCGTCCCCGGCTTCATGTCGCCGACGGCACACCCCTACATCACCGTTGGCTTGGCGCTGGCATCGCTCACCATTGTGCACAGCATCGCCATCAAGGAACTGGGGCTAAAAAACTACCTGCTGCATTACTTTGAACGTCCCTTCCCAAACCCTTTCCTGAACATCGCTCTCAACCTCATCACGCTGGCGCCCCATTGTTCACTTGGTTGGTGAGTTTTCCAAGTTGATTTCACTATCCATCCGCCTGTTCGGCAACATCTTTGGCGAGGACACGGTGATTTTCCAGTTCGCTTCGTTGGGCATGATTACCCTGCACGCCTTTGGGCTACTCCCCAATCCCATCACCGTGCCACTTCCTTTCCAGTTGCCCGTTGTGCTGTTGCATGTGTTGGTAGCGTTCATCCAAGCCTTCGTCTTCAGTTCGCTCACGGCCGTTTACATTTCGCTCTTTGTGGCACACCATGAGGAAGGAAACGAAGGGCATGGGACGGTGGAAGCGGCTCACGCTCCGTCGTCTCATGGCTAAAACTGACACCGCAAAAATCTCGCAAGGAGGGATGGATGGATGGGAGCGATTGGCGCTTACCTTGCGGCATTGGCGTTGGCGGTTGGATTGGGTCTGCCGCTGGCAGTGATGTTCGCCTCCCACGCTCAAGCGAGGGCGGCAGCGGCTGCCGTTGAAAGCATCGCCCGCCAACCGGAAGCAGCAGGAGACATTCGCTTCTCCCTCATCTTGGGTCTGGCATTGATTGAGTCGCTGGTCATCTATGTGCTGGTGGCGTTCTTCGTCATTCAGGGCAAAGTGCCTACCGTTGAGCAGGTGCTGGAATTGGCGAAAACCGCGGCCTTTCCCTTTACCAAGTGATGGCGGCGGATTTCAAAATGCCCGAAGGGCGGAGGGATGCCCCGATGGTGAGCCCGTTGGAAGTTCTGGGGCAAATGAAGTGGCAGTGGCAATGGATTCTCTCGCAGGCGGTGGCGTTCCTCATCCTTTACTGGCTCTTGCGCAAGTTCGCTTTTGCGCCCATTCAAAACATCCTGCGGGAGCGAGAAGAGCGAGTGCGCCAAGCCATAGAAGAAGCAGAACGGCAGCGAGCAGAAATGGAGCAATTGCGCGCTGAGTATGAGCAGCACTTAGCGCACATTGAGGAGGAAGCCCGTGCCCGCCTTCAGGAAGCCATGCAGCAAGCCTACCAAGCCCGTGATGCGCTCCTTACGGAAGCGCGGGAGCAAGCAGAGCGAATCCTTCAGCGCACCCAGGAGCAAATAGCCTTGGAGCGCGAAAAACTAATGGCGGAGCTTAGGGACTTTGTGGCAGACTTGGCAGTCCGCATCGCTGAGAAAGTCATTGAACGCAACTTAGACCGAGCCGCTCACCACGAACTCATCAACGACATCTTGGAGAAGGAACTGCGGGAACGGACGACCCATTGAGGGAGCCGATGGAACGCCATTTGCCTTGACATCTGCTTTCCGCTGGGAGGACTGACGCGTGGCGAAAGTTCTAAGTGGCTGGAAAGCACGGCGCTACGCCTATGCTTTGTTGTTAGCCGCCATCAAAGCGGGCGAATTGGAGCGAGTGGAAGCGGAAGTTAACGGGTTGAACGAGATGCTCGCCCGCTCACCGAAGTTGGTCAAGTATTTGGCGCAACCGCTGGTTACTTTTTCGGAGAAGGAGCGACTGTTGCGAAAGCGGCTGAGCGGGCGAGTGTCGCCCGTGACCTTGAACTTCCTGCTCACCACCGTTAAGCACAAACGCATTGAAGCCTTTGACCATATCGTCCGCGTCTTCAACGATTTGGTACGCGAGTATAAAGGCGAAGTAGTCGCTGAAGTCACCAGCGCCGTCCCGTTGACGGGAGAAGAACGCACCATGACCATACAGCGCCTTCAAGAACTCACCGGCAAGCGAGTGCTGCTGCGCGAGAAAGTTGACCCGTCCATCATCGGTGGGATGCGAATTATCGTCGGTGACAAGTTGCTGGATTTAAGTTTGCGCGGTCACTTGGAACGCATCAAAGAACGCTTGCGCCAAGTCTTCATCGCTGCACCCGCCGAAGTGGTAGAAGCCGTCGTGGACAACCCCAATAGAGGGTCTGCAAGGGGAGGTGATGGGAAGTGATTCGTGCCGAAGAAATCACCAGCGTGCTGCTTCAGGAACTGGAAGCCATTGAAAAGGTCGTGGAGATGACCGACATCGGCTATGTGATAGAGGTTGGGGATGGCGTCGCTAGAGCCTACGGATTGCAAGGGGCGATGGCGAGTGAGTTGCTTTACTTCCCCCAAGCCAGCGAACGGTTGGGGCGCGAGTTTTACGGTATCGCCCTGAACTTGGAAATGGATAGCGTGGGCATCATCCTGCTTGGTCCTGACCAATTTGTCCGTGAAGGGGACGAGGTGCGGTGCACAGGGCGAGTAGTGGAAGTGCCCGTTGGCAAAGAGTTACTGGGGCGCGTCATTAACCCCGTCGGGCAACCGTTGGACGGCAAAGGCTATATCACCGCAAAAGAGTTCCGCCGCATTGAGGTGAAAGCCCCAAGCGTCGTCAAGCGCCAGCCTGTCAAAGAGCCACTGATGACGGGCTTGAAGGCGATTGACTCCATGATTCCCATCGGGCGCGGGCAGCGGGAGTTGATTTTGGGAGACCGACAAACCGGAAAGACCGCCATCATCGTGGACACCATCATCAACCAAAAACGCTTCCACGAAGCAGGCGACCCTGTTTACTGCATTTATGTCGCCATCGGGCAAAAGCAAAGCACTGTCAAGAGCGTCGTGGAGACGCTGGAGCGTTACGGGGCGATGGAATACACCATCGTCGTCTCCGCTCCTGCCAGCGAACCTGCATCGCTGCAATACATTGCTCCCTACGCAGGGTGCGCGATGGGCGAATGGTTCCGAGACAATAGCATGCATGCCGTCATCTTCTACGATGACCTGACAAAGCATGCCCAAGCCTACCGGCAAGTTTCTCTCCTTTTGCGCCGACCGCCGGGACGGGAAGCCTACCCGGGCGATGTGTTCAACTTGCATTCCCGCTTGCTGGAACGCGCCGCGAAGTTAAGCGATGAGTTGGGCGCGGGCTCGCTGACCGCTATCCCCGTTATTGAGACTCAACTGGGCGATTACAGCGCCTACATCCCTACCAATGTCATCAGCATCACCGACGGTCAGATTTACCTTGAGCCCGACCTGTTCTATGCGGGCATCCGCCCCGCTATCAATGTGGGTATTAGCGTGTCGCGGGTGGGAAGCGCTGCCCAATACCCCGCAATGAAGAAAGTGGCGCGGCGATTGAAGTTGGACATGGCGCGCTATTTTGAACTGGCTGCTTTCGCCCAATTCGCCGCCGAATTGGACGAAGTGACCCGACGAGAGTTAATTCGCGGTGAGCGGTTGGTGGAAGTGCTGAAGCAAGACCAATATCAGCCAATGGCGCTTTGGGAGCAGGTACTCATCATCTTCGCTGGTGTCAATGGCTATTTGGACGACATGCCTGCTGAGTGGGTGCGCCCCTTTGAGCGAGAGTTCCTGCCATGGGTGAAAGAACGCTACCCCGAAATCGTCCGCGAAATTGAAACGACGAAGGACTTCAGCGCCGAAACGGAGCAGAAAATGCACCAAGCCGCCCGAGAATTCAAAGAGCGCTTCGTCGCCGCCCGCAAAACGGAAGAAATTCCCGCTGCAGCATCGTAAGCAAAGGGCTAAAGGGTAGAAAGAAGGTGACCGAAATGGGCGTCATCATCAGGGACATGGAAGAGGAAGACGATGGGCAAGTTGACCGGAGACGGAGTGAGAGACGATGCGAAGCCTGCGGGCAATCCGACGGAAAATTCGCGCCGTCAAAAACTTGCAGAAAATCATGACGGCGATGAAGATGGTGGCAGCCGCCCGATTGCGGCGTGTCCAAGACCGGGTGATGGCGGGCAAACCTTACACCGAAAAGATGCGGTGGTTGGTGGAAACGCTGGCGCCCCATTTGCCCGCTATAGAGCATCCTTTGCTCCAAGTCCGCTCCGTGCAACGGCGCGGGTTGGTTGTTATCACGGGCGACAAAGGTTTGTGTGGGGCTTACAACAACAACATCATCCGCGCCGCCCAAGCCTTTATGAGCCAAGACGGTGCTGCTCCCTTCCTGCTCTCCTGCATTGGTCGCAAAGGCTATGACTTCTTCTCACGGCGAGGATTTCCCGTCGCTCGGTTCCGACCCCAACTGCCCGTAACGGCGCCTTTCTCGGAATTCAAAGCTGTTGCCGAGGACATCGTGCGATGGTTTGTCAGTGGGGAAGTGGACGAAGTGCATGTCGCTTATGGTGAGTTTGTCAACGCTTTGGTGCAGCGCCCTAAAATCGTGTCCCTTCTTCCCATCCGCCCTGAAACACGCGAGAAAGAAGCGCCGTCGGGAACGCAAGAGCGGGAATACATCTTTGAGCCGCAAGCCCCTGCCTTACTGTCGCTCCTTCTCCCGCGCTATGTGGAGCATCAGGTTTACCACATCCTGCTGGAGAGCCTTGCCAGCGAGAACGCTGCTCGGATGAACGCTATGAGTCAGGCCGCCGACAACGCTGAAGAACTCATCCGCCAATTAACCCTCCAAGCCAACAAAATCCGCCAGTGGAACATCACGAAGGAGTTGTTGGAAATCACCACCGCTGTGGAAGCCATGAGACGAGCCCGAGACTGAGGCGCTCCCTTCGGCAGGCAAGCGGAGGGCATCTTGAGAGATGACCGTCGTAGAGCCCGGCAGGTTTCCCCACAAGCCGCCCCGAAGGCGACGAGAGCAGAAAAAGCGGTGATGCGAAATGCCGTCCCAAATTCTCTGGGCACCATGGAGGTTGGCATATGTGACGACAGCAGACAGGCAACAAGGGTGCATCTTCTGCGAGAAGCCGAAAGAGCAGCGTGACCGTGAAAATTTAATCGTGGCTCGCTTTGAACGCTGTTTTGTCATCCTGAACGCCTTTCCTTACAACAACGGGCACTTAATGGTCGTGCCGTATCGGCATGTGCCATCGCTGCTGAACTTAACGGACGAGGAGTTGGCAGAACTGATGAAGGTGACACAGATTTCTGAACGGGTGCTGCGTCAAGCCCTTAACCCGCACGGCTTCAACATTGGCTTGAACTTAGGTCGCTGCGCCGGAGCAGGTATTGAGGAACATTTGCATGTCCACATTGTTCCCCGATGGCATGGCGACACAAATTTCATGCCGGTCATCGCCGACACGAAAGTGCTCCCCGAATTGCTTTCGCAAACTTACGAAAAATTGCAGCCTTTGTTTGCTCTCTTCCTTTAACCACAGCAGCAGGGTGGCAGGCTTGCCTTTGGTTCCCGCAAATGCCAAAATCTTCGTGCTCCTAATTCGGATTTGAACAGGAGGGGACTTCCATGATAGACCTTGCGCAGGTGCGCCTGACTAACGAGCAAATTCTGCGCTACTCGCGCCACCTGATTTTGCCCGAGGTGGGGATGGCAGGGCAAAAGAAGTTGCGGGCAGCCAGTGTGCTCATCATCGGGGCAGGAGGGCTTGGTTGTCCCATCGCCCTCTACCTGACAGCAGCGGGCATTGGGCGGTTGGGCTTGGTGGACTTTGATGTGGTAGACCGAACCAACCTGCAACGCCAAATCCTTTACGGCGAAGGTGTGGTAGGGATGCCAAAAGTGGAAGCGGCCGCCGAACGGTTGCGGGATTTGAACCCCGATGTGGAAGTGGCAACTTATCCTGTGCGCCTGACCTCCGAAAACGCCCTCCAAATCATGAGCGACTACGACATCATCATAGATGGCACTGACAACTTCCCCACCCGCTATTTGACCAACGATGCTGCTGTGTTGCTGGGCAAGCCTTACATTTATGGAAGCATCTTTCGCTTTGAAGGGCAAGTCTCCGTGTTTGTGTCCCGTCCCTTCAACGGGTTTGAGCGTGGTCCTTGCTACCGCTGTTTGTTTCCATCGCCCCCGCCTCCTGGCGCCGTGCCCAGTTGTGCGGAAGGCGGGGTATTGGGTGTCCTGCCCGGCATCGTCGGGGCAATTCAAGCCACCGAAGCCATCAAGTTGATTGTTGGCATCGGCGAACCGCTTATCGGTCGGTTGATGCTCATTGACACTTTGCGAATGGACTTTCGGGTGGTCAAAATCCGCCGCAACCTATACTGTCCCGTGTGCGGGGACAACCCGACCATCCGCGAGTTGATTGACTACGAAGAGTTCTGTGGGTTACGACGGGGCGAAATTCCCGAAAGCGATGACCTTTTCGTCACCCCGCAGGAGTTAAAGGCGAAATTAGACGCTGGCGAACCATTGGTGCTGCTGGATGTGCGAGAGCCCGAGGAATTGGAAATCTCCGAGTTCCCGCATCCCTACAAGCACATTCCGCTGGACGATTTGACGGAGCGGCTGAGCGAGTTGGACTTGACAACAGACATCGTGGTTTTCTGTCGCGACGATTTGCGCAGCCGCCATGCCGCTCAACTGTTGCGCCGTTTCGGATTCACGCGGGTGAAAGTGCTCAAAGGTGGCATCAATGCGTGGTCGCGTGAGATTGACCCGTCTGTGCCCCAGTATTGAGCCTGTTTCCTTCATCCAACCGAATACCTTTTCAAAGCAGCAAAACCTTTTTGCCCTTCTGCGCCACAATTGTTGTGGTGATGCGCATGGCAGAAGCGAGGCTCGTTTCCCCGTTACCCGAACAAGACGATTTCTTGATTGAACGCTGGCAATGGTTGCAAGCGATGGCGCAAAAGTTGGAAGGGGGCAAGTTTGAAGGACCGCCAGAAGTGGATGAAACGACAAAGGAGCGCCTGCGGGAAATCGGAATAACTTTGTGGCGTTCGCCCCGCCACGCCCAAACCGTCATGGCGCATGCTTATGCAGCACTGTTCAGTGTGCCCGAATTCGTCGCAGAAGCCCATCGCCGCCAACCTGGTCGGTTCAGTTCGCCCATCCTGCAGCAGGCAATTCAAAACACTGCCAGTAACCTGTGGCAAGCCTTTTGGTTGGATTTTGACGAAAGTGGGAACCCTGTCCCCCGCAACTTCGTGCCATTGACAGGCGTTCTTCATGTCCTGCACGGTGAACGCCCTATCCCCACTGCGCCGCCCAAGCCCCGCATTTCCGACTTGGCAATGGCATTCTTCGCCTTCCATATCATCCGTGCCGCCGAATTTGGGGCACAGAAAAGAGGTGTTGACGATGCAAGACTGTTTGACGAACACTTCCGCTACTTGGCGAACTTAATTCGCCGCTCTGGCTATCACTTCTCCGACGACCGTTCCCGCATGGAAACTTTGTGCCAGCAGGTGGATGCCCTTCTCGTTCGCGAGCATCCCGAAGGGCACGCTTGTTGGCGCAACCTTCTGACGGTTAGCGCTCAGATGGGGTTAACCGTTTCGCCTGAAAGCATTAGCAATTTCCTGCAGGGTTCATTGCCCCATGCAGCTACTTTCTTCGCTCGGTTTGCTCAAAAGGTGAGGTAGTGTGGAACGGAGGGGCGGGAAATGGAAGTGACGGTGCGTGTGCCTGCCACGACGGCGAATTTGGGAAGCGGTTTTGACGCTTTAGGAGTTGCCCTTGACTGGCACAGTTTTGTTACCCTTTCCCCTTCTGACGGAGTGAAGGTGGAAGTGGTTGGGGAAGGGTCAGGGGAAATCGCTTTGGACGAAGGCAACATCGCCGTGCAAGCCCTCCGAGCGCTCCTTTCCTGTTTGCCTGAAGAGAAGGCAAAGCCGCTCCAAAGGGGCTTCGCTTTGCGTCTTGACAATCGCTTCCCCTTAACTCGTGGGTTGGGCAGTTCAGCGGCAGTGCGAGTTGGCACTTTGGTGGCAGGCAACGCTTTGTTGGGCGAGCCATTGACAGTTTCGCAACTTCTTGCGCTGGCGACCAAGTTGGAAGGGCATGCGGACAATGTGGCGCCAGCGCTGCTGGGGGGCACCGTAGCGGTTGTGCCATTGGGCGAGAGGGTGGTTTGGGCTCGGTTTTTTGCCGCCATTGGAGTTGCACATCGCCTTACTCATCCCCGATTTCCCGTTGGAGACGGTGAAAGCCCGTGCTGTGTTGCCGTCCGCTGTCCCTTACGCCGATGCGGTGTTTAATCTCGGTCGGGTGGCGTTGTTGGTGGCAGCCTTGGCGACAGGGCAAATCCACTGCTTGAAGGTGGCAATGCAAGACCGCCTTCATCAACCTTATCGGCAACAGTTAATGCCTTGGCTGCCTAAAGTGTTTGACGCCGCCCTTCAAGCCGGAGCACTGGGCGTTCATTTGAGTGGGGCAGGACCGACTGTGGCGGCGTGGTGCGATGACCGTCAAGCCGCCGAAACGGTGGCACAAGCCATGTGGCAATCTTTGAAGGACGAGGGGCTCAATGGCACTTGGCGGGTTGTCGGTTTGGATGCTCACGGTGCAACGGTGATTCAAAGGAGTTGACAGTGCATGGCAGGCTGGCGACAGCCAGATTTTTGGGCAAGGCTTTTGGCATTGCTCACTTTTGGGTTAGGTGTTGTCTTAATGGTGCTGGTCTTCGTTTGGGCATCGCGAGTGTTCAACGAGTTGGGGGTTGGGAAGGAGTTAGCCCTGCAATCTAACCCGTCCGACCGAACACCGTTGGCGGAGTGGGCAACTCGTTGGGTGCTTCGTGTCGCCCTTTTGTTCGTTTTGGGCTATGTAGCGTCGCTGATCGCCGCCCGGGGGGCAAACTTTTACTTGTCCATCCGCAGCCAAGAGCGGAAGGGGGAGGGCGCGTGATGGCTGAGCAAAAAGTCCGCTTGCGGGCTATTGTCAAGGGAATCGTGCAAGGGGTTGGCTTTCGCTACTTCACCGTTTACGAAGCCCAACGCATCGGTAGCATCACTGGCTATGTGCGCAACTTGCGGGATGGGAATGTGGAAGTGGTAGCGGAAGGAGAACGCACCAAGTTGGAGCAACTGCTGGCTCGGCTCCGCAAAGGTCCGAGAGGGGCGCATGTGACCGAAGTGGAAGTCTTCTGGGAGCAACCGACAGGTGAGTTCACCAATTTCAGTATTCGGTGGTGACGACCGTGTGGGAATTTCTGCGTTGGCTGACCATCGTTATCATCGTTGTGGTGATCGTTTTTGGCGTCTACAGCGTCATGCGGGACGCCATCGCAACTGCCATTGACCGATGGGAGGATGTGTCATGGGCGTGGAAACTCACCCTGCTGATGCTGGTGCTCGGACTTTTGGCACTGGTCATCGGTTCCGCCTACCTGCTCATCGCCTTTCCCCATTAGTGGAAGCGGTCGGATGGTTCACCCTTTTCGGCATCGTCACCTTTCTGGTTGTAGGAGGATGGGGGGAAGCCGATGAGATTGCTTTGCTGAAAACCGTTCATGCAGCGCTGTCAAGCGGCTTTATGGATGCTGCCATGCGTTTCCTTTCAGGTTTAGGCAACCAGCCCCTTTTCTGGCTTTTGATGCTCAGCTTTTTGGGTTGGCACGCTTACCGGCGTTTGAAAGGGCGACATGCCTTTTGGCTCTGGCTGAAGATGGTCGTAGCGGTGGTGGTGGCGGTCGGGGTGGCGGATGGGCTTAGCGGGCGAGTTTTTAAGCCGCTGGTCGGTCGGGAGCGTCCTGTAAAGATTGTCAAGGGACTTTGGGCACAGGTGAGTGGGGGGAGGGCGAAAGCCTTTCCGTCCTCGCATGCGGCGAACGCCTTTGCGGCTGCCCGCGTCCTGCATCAACTGGTTCCACCGCAAGGTTTGTGGTGGTTAGTGGCAGCCTTGATTGCATTCTCGCGGATTTACTTGGGTGCTCACTTTCCCACTGATGTCCTTGGTGGGGCTTTCTTGGGCTTAAGTGTGGGGGCACTGGTCGTCACCCTATGGCGTCGCTATGCCGCAATGGCTTAGTGTCTTGCCCATTGTGGTGAAAATGTCCGTGTTTCGCTTCAGGAATGAGCCCAAAAACCTAACGATGACAGCGAACCTGAACGGAGGCGAAAGCAATGCGACGGTGGAGTTGGCTTTTTGCCGCTTTAACAATTATTGCGTCAATGGCAGCGGCGCAAGTGAAAGTGTTCGTGGCGCGCTCGCCGGCGGATTTGCCACCCACCCGCCGGACGGGAGGACGCATCGGTGACTTCGTTTTGCGGAACGAGCACATCACTGTCGTCATCACCGCTGTTGACCATATCCACCGCAGTGCTGCCAGCGGAGGCAACATCGTGGATGTCGCCTTGACGGGAGCGAAAGGGCGGGGCGCGGACGAGTTAGACCAACTCTTCCTGTTTCTCGGGCGCTACCCGCGTCAAGGTCGCTACTCGTCCGTTCGCATTACCCAAGATGGGACGAACGGGGTGGCAGAAATCATTGCTGAAGGGGTGGACAGC
>Ga0210001_100018_pt1 | contig 14022 bp, 12 predicted proteins | sample Antgeofumaro1A2E_FD_188085 | JGI IMG/M metagenome (GOLD analysis project Ga0210001, IMG submission 188085) | Geothermal fumarole subsurface microbial communities from Mt. Erebus, Antarctica - 1A2E (SPAdes) (version 2) | ecosystem: Environmental > Terrestrial > Volcanic > Fumaroles | place: Mt....
AGCTTGAGCGCGAGCTCGAGCGCACCTGGCCCGAGCTGAACTGGAGCACGGTGGTGGCTGACGTGCGCGACTGTAGGAAGATGGAGTATGTTTTTGCGCTCTACCGCCCCAAGGTGGTCTTTCACGCCGACATACCGAGGAGGCCGGTTTCGGCCAGGAGATTCAGAAATAGGTTGTGGGCGTGGGGAGCAGTGGGCCCGAGGGCATCAGGGGGGCGGTGCTCGAGGTAGTAAAGCCCGAACCGGTTCGCCCCAATTCCGGTTAGGGGATGTTCTTTGAAGGCCTGCCAGGCGACCTGCCAGATCTGGAGGCGCGACTGAGTTGAGGCCGCGTTCAAGTCGGTGATGGTCATAAACCGCCCCAGCCGTTCTTGCCCACCCAAGAACAGCCCTAGGTCTATTGCCAAAACGACCAGCGTCGCTGCAGCTAGCTTCCAGGCTCGCGGAAGCCCGCCCAGCCAGGCCAGCCCTAGGCAGGCTCCACCTAAAAATGCAGCCCGGCTGCCTGAAAACCATACTGTGCCGGTCATTGCCACCAACGCGATTAACGCCAACCTCCAGCCTCCCAGCAGCCAGACAAGGCTAGCCAACACCACACCAGAAGCACCGAAAATATTTGGGTTAGCGGTTAACCCTGCAACCCGCGGCTCATTCGAAAAGTGTTGCCACACACCGACACCTAAGTGAATCACAAGCCCTAAAGTAATCATCAGGGCTGCTCGTGACCTGTCCACGTGGGTTAGCAGGTAAGAGGCTCCATAAAACACCAAGAGCCCTAAAAGAGCGGTTCCGAACCACCATACAAAGCGCTCCGTTCGGGTAGGATCGGGCAGCCCGCTAGATTGATAAGCAGAGGGGAAAGAGCCCGGCTCGAGTTGGGCATAACCGATGTCGACATAAGTCCAGTCGCCTTTAATCTGAACGATATCTGGCCCTTGCACAACTTCATCACCCGGGCTAATTTGGTAAGTTGCGTAGGCGCGTTTAAGCCCACCCCCTACGTTAACCACGCGGGTGGGAACTATTTGTCGGCCTCGCTTTGTCCAAAACGACAATTGGAGCGTTATATCACCATCGCTTCGGAAGTACAAGCTCTGGGTTAATATCGTTCCCTGCTGGACAGAGTAGTAGAGGTCTGAGCTAATTCCTAAAAGACCCTCTCGTCTATAAAAGCGCACGAAACCGTCTGGTCGCCACTCTCCTCGCCTCATGGGGTCATATGAGAACAGATACCAAGGTGTTTCCGGCGAGAAAAGGTTCCTCGTAGGCCCCTGATCCCCAACCCAAGGAACTTTTACAGCCTCAATTGGGCCTAATAATTGACTTGCCCCGCCCACCAACCCCACCAAGAGAAAATAAGCCCATAGTAACCCTTGGCGCCGGAAAAGCCCCCTCCTGAAGCCCAACACCACCAGGAAAGCTGCTCCGGCAAACCCTACGGCAAATAGAGGTAATAGAACAAAAGGTAAACTATACAACCAGGTCATACTTGAAGCACAGGACCCTAGTTAATTGGTCGGTAGCCTAAGGTTAGAGGCCATTTCACAATAAGCGAATGGGTAGCTATGAACAACTGCCAAGGTAAGTAGGGATGAGCTTCTCAAAAGCTTGCCGTATCTCTACAGGGTCGCGGGATTTTGCTGCTTCGAAAAGCTTATTTAACAAAGATTCAAGCTCTTGCTGAGGCAGGCCAGTTTTATGGGCAATGAAGATCTTTTCATGTTTAGACACTTCAGTACCCTCCTCTGCTGTAAGTAACTCTTCATACATTTTTTCCCCAGAACGAAGCCCCGTGAACTCGATTGGAACATCTACTCCTGGCTCAAAGCCTGAAAGGCGAATTAGGTCTCGAGCCAAGTCCAGAATGCGCACGGGCTCTCCCATATCCAATACATAGACTGCACCGTTCTGCCCCAGCCCCCCGGCCTGCAACACAAGCTGGGCCGCCTCTGGGATGGTCATGAAATAGCGAGTCATCTCGGGGTGCGTCACGGTCACGGGCCCCCCCGAGCGGATCTGCTCCTTAAACAACGGAACCACACTCCCCCGACTCCCCAAAACGTTCCCGAAGCGCACCGATACGAATACCTGCCCTGGCTTGGCCCGGCGCGCTGCCCACTCCACCAGGTACTCCGCTACCCGCTTTGAAGCCCCCATCACCGAGGTCGGGTTTACCGCCTTATCCGTCGAAATATTTACGAACCGCTCCACCCCGTACTGTAGGGCCAGCTCGACCAGGTTCTTCGTGCCTCCCACATTGTTGAAAACCGCCTCGTCCGGGTTCAGCTCCATCATCGGCACGTGCTTATGCGCGGCAGCGTGAAAGACCACCTTGGGGCGGTAGAGCGCAAAAACATACTCCATCTTCCTACAGTCGCGCACGTCAGCCACCACCGTGCTCCAGTTCAGCTCGGGCCAGGTGCGCTCGAGCTCGCGCTCAAGCTGGTACAGGCTGTTCTCCCCCCGCCCAAGCAGGATCACCCGCTCGGGGCGGAACCGCGCCACCTGCCGCACGATCTCCGAGCCGATGGAGCCCCCGGCTCCCGTGACCAGGACGACGCGCCCCTCCAAGTACCCCGCGATCTCCTCCAGGTTGAGCCGAGCGGGTTCCCGGCGGAGAAGGTCCTCGACATCCACTTCCCGAATTTGTGAGATCGAAACCTTTCCCGAGAGAATCTCGTAAATACCGGGGATGATGCGGTGACGCACGCCCCCCTCACGGGCCAGCTCCACCACCCGGCGCACCACATGCCCCGGCGCCGAAGGTATGGCGATAAGGACCTCGTCCGCCCGGGCCTGCCGCACCGCGCGCGGCAGGTCTTCGATGCCCCCAAAGACAGGTAATCCCACGAACCGCTGGCGCCATTTGCTCGGATCGTCGTCGAGGAAACCCACCGGCACTAGTCCCGCCTCGGGATGGCGGAGCATTTCCCGGACGATCATCGTCCCCGCCTCACCTGCACCCACTACGAGAACCCGCCTGGCGTCATCCCTCACCGCGCGCCGGCCCTCGTACTCGTGAAACGCTCGTGCGAGCAGCCGCGCCCCGCCGAGCGCAAGGAGCGCGAGCATCCCGCCGATAAGGGGAATGCTGCGGGGTATCTCAAGGTACGAACGAAGAAAAAAGGCCAGGGAAGCCAGGACAAAGGTTTCAAGCAGGATCCCCTGCACGAGGGTCCAGAGATCCCGCACCCCTATCCGGTGCCAGGACTGGCGATGAAAGCTCAAAAAATAAGCAATGCCTGCCTTTACCGGTAAGTCGATCAACGCGAGCGCCAGGATCTCTTCAGCGTAGCGGGGCCGAGGGTCATCAAAGCGAAGCCAGAAGGCAAGGGGCGTGGCAAGAGTCCAGAGCAAAAGATCGATTACGTACTTGATAACGATGCGCGGCATGTCCAACACCACTATAGCGCACCCTTTTCAGTGCTACGCGGGCATACGCCGCGTCAACCGAAAACCCGCAAGAGCGTGCACAGGATCACAATAAAGTCACTCCATACTGTTGCCCGCTCCGCGTACTCCAGGTTGAGCCGAATCTTCTCCGGCATGATCTCTTCGACATAGGTCCGCTCCGGGTCAGGGGAGCGGGCTAGTATTTCGCTTTCATCCCGGTACTTGATAGAGGCAGGATCCGTGATCCCGGGCACCAAATCGAGCACCCTCCGCTGCCCCGGCGTGTAAAGGGCAACGTACTTCGGCACCTCGGGACGAGGGCCTACTAGGCTCATTTCACCCGCAAGCACGTTAAATAGTTGCGGCAACTCATCCAGCTTGAACTTGCGCAGCCAGTAACCGACACGGGTGATGCGTGGATCCCGGCCCACGGTCAAAGGCTTCCCAATCTTTTCCGCGTCCACCACCATGGTGCGGAACTTCCATATCCGAAAGAGCCTGCCCTTATACCCCACCCGCTCTTGCCGAAAGAACACCGGCCCTCCGTCGTCAAGCTTGATGAGCAAGGCAACCAGCAAGAACAAGGGCCAGAGAACGAGCAACCCAAGAATCGTCCAGAATAGGTCAAACAGACGCTTGCTCCACCTCATCGCTGATGCTGCTTTACCACATCGAGTACCGCTTCGATAACATCAGCCACGTCTTGATCGGTAAGCATGGGGTTTAGCGGAAGGCTGATGATCCTCAAGAAGTTCTGGTAAGCCACAGGGAAGTCGTCTGGCTTGTAGCCGTATTTGTCCCGGTAATAGGGATGCAGGTGGATCGGGATGAAATGCACCGAGGTGCCAATGTTGCGGCTCTTCAACTCCTCAATAAATCGGTCACGATCGATACGCAACGCCTCAAGCCGTAGGCGTAGGACATACAAGTGCCAGGCATGCTCGACCTCGGGACGCTCCACCGGAATCTCAAGCGCGTCGACCCCGGAGAAAGCGTCGTTATAAGCCTGAACTACTTCACGACGGCGCTTTTGGAAGCGCTCGAGCTTCTTGAGTTGCCACAGCCCGATCGCGGCCTGAATGTCGGTCATGTTGTACTTGAACCCGGGCATTAACACCTCGTAGTACCAGCTACCCCCCTTATCGTAACGCTTCCAGGCGTCCCGGCTCATCCCGTGCAGGCTCACGATACGGGCCCGTTCCAAAAACTCCAGATCCCCGGTCAACATCCCCCCCTCACCGGTGGTAAGGTTTTTCGTAGCATAGAAGCTGAACGCCACCGGGTTGCTCCCCGAACCGATGAAGCGCCCCTTGTACTTCGCCGGAAGCGCGTGGGCTGCATCCTCAATCACGTGGAGACCGTGTTCCCGGGCCAGCTCATAGATAGCATCGAGGTCCACCGGGTGTCCGGCATAATGGACCGGAAGAATTGCCCTCGTACGCGGCGTAATGGCCGCTTCAACCTGGGCATGATCAATGTTCAGCGTGTCCGGCTCCACATCCACCAAAACCGGACGGGCCCCCACGTGCTCAATCACGTTGACCGAAGCGGCAAAGGTCATGGGGGTCGTTATTACCTCATCCCCCGGCCCAATGCCAAGCGTTACCAGCACGGTGTGCAAACCTGCGGTGCATGAGTTCAACGCAAGTGCCCCTGGGGCTCCCAGGTAAGCAGCGAATTCAGCCTCAAATTGTCGGGTTTTAGGTCCCGTGGTGATCCAATTCGAACGCAGGGTGTCGACGACCTCGTTGATTTCTTCCTCTCCAACACACGGCGGTGAAAAAGGCAAAAATGTATCGCGCGCCATAGCCTATCATCTCCCTCAGCTCAAGAAAGAACCTTTCCTCGCTTTTTCATCGCTCACCTCCTTGGGTAAGTTCTCGTGGTGCCTCACCCCCCGCCTCCCTAATAGCAGCGATCAATTCGCGCCAGCGCGCAATGACATAACCGCGCCGCTTAAGGTTTCTATACGAAGCCCAGGTAGGATGCGAATAATACGAACGACGTGACAAGTCTTGGGGTATGCCCGGATACCCCGATAGCACAAGCGGGATCGCTTCCATCAAGGCCTCCTTACCCAACAACGCAAGATGTTTAAACAAAATAAAGGCACTAACACGTGGGGGAATGTGAAGGGATTTTTGAACTATAATGTTGCCTTCGTCAAACCGCTCCGACATATAGTGTACTGAGACCCCTGTTTCAGTCTCTCCCTCAACCAACACCCAGTAATAGGGCGCAAGGCCAGCGTATCGTGGGAGCAAAGAGCTGTGGATATTAATGGCCGCGATGCGAGGTACCCGAAGCAGTTTGGCGCGTATACGCTGTGGACAACTCACTGAAATTAGCAAATCGGGCTCGCGCTGTTGAACCCATTTGACCACGTCAGGAGCATTAACCCGCACCGCGTGCATACTCTCCAAGCCGAGATCGCGCACCATCGCGTCCACTTTCAGCCAAGAGCGAGGCGTTAACTTTTGAGCGAAACTGAATAGCACAAACTGAATGAACTTATAAAGGGTGTAGGGAAGAGCGGTTTGGCGTCCAACACCCCAAAGGGCCTTAAGCCCTGTCCTTCCTTTATAGTCACCCTGCACCAATACCACGCCCACAACATTCTTCGTATAGCTCAGCAAGAGATCTTCTAAAATGATTTTGGAAAAATAATTACCATTTGTTACAACTACAATGCGTATGTCAGGACCAATCATAGGCAACAGTAACTCCTAGCTCGTGCGAAAGTAACTTCGGCTCACTTCAGGCTCGCAAAATTGTGTAGAGCCAAAACCGACCGAAAGCCCCAACCAAATTGGGGCGCCCATCACATTCACCCAATGCTTTAACACCTGGGAACGCACAAACCACTTTATCACTTTCACTCTACCCCAAACAGGTGCGCTATGAGCTTGGTGTTAACCTTCCGCATCTCGAATCTCTCCTCGGCCAACCTCCGACTCTCCTGACCCATACGCTCGATCAACCCTGGCTCCCTTACAAACTCCTCCATAGCCTCCGCTATGGCTTCCGCATTCCTTGGCGGCACCAGGAAACCGTTTACCCCGTGCACCACCGTTTCCCTGCAGCCCGGGGCGTCCGTGGTGATCACGGGCCGGGCCATGGCCATGGCCTCCTGGGTGCTTCGCGGCACACCCTCTCTATAAGAAGGAAGAACATACACGCTCGTCCGGCGCAAGTAGGGCCTTACGTCATCGGTCCAGGGCACCCACTCCAGAAGACCTTCTTCCACCCATCGCCTCACCTCAGCTTCCCCGATCGCCCCGGGGTTCGTGTCCAGGGGACCAATGAGCAGGAAGCGGACCTCCGGATGCCGGGCCTTCACCCGCCTCGCCGCTTCCACGAACTCCCGCACCCCCTTTTCCCTAAGAAGGCGGGCGATGAGGGTGAAGGTCATGGGGGCCAGGTGCGGGGGCGCAGGGGACCACTCCTCGAGGTCCACCCCTATGCCCCCGAGAAGGACAGCCATGGAAGGGATCACGAGCCCCTCCTCGGTGAAGAGGCTAAGGTCATCGGGGTTGAGGAAAAACACCTTGTGGGCCCGGGCCAAGGCCAGCCTGTAGAGGTGTTTGAGCCCGGTTCGCAGAAGGCGGCGCTTGAGGGAGGAAGGGACACCGCCTTCGACGAAGGCGTAGCCCAGCCCCTCAATGAGGGCTGCCCGCCGGGGTACCCCTGCCATCCAGGCGGCCAGGGTCCCATAGACCACTGGCTTGGGGTTGTAGGAAAGGACCACATCCGGCTTAAGCCAGAGGAAAGCCCTTCGCAGGGCCAGAAGGCAGAGGAGGTCCTGGAGGGGATTTAGGCCCGTGCGGTTCAAGGGGTAGTCCATAGGCTCCGCCCCCAGGGCCCTCACCTCCACCCTTACCTTGTCCGTATAGTCGGGGGCCAGGACATAGACTTTAATCCCCCGGGCCGAAAGTTTCCGGATCAGCGGGCCGCGGAAGTTGACTATGGAGGCAGCATAAGGAGAAACTAAGACAACGCACCGGCTGTCAGTCATCATCTAGCTTTCCCTCCACCCTATGTAGACTTCCTTAAGGCGTACTGAAATGATCGCCACATTTTGATTGGCCAGAGTACAAAAAACAAGATGGTGCTTACTGTAATTAAACCTTTAAATAGCGGAAAACCATTAAATCCCCCTGTGATGTCGTGGGTTATCAAGAACAAAACCAGCGACAATTGGGGGGGCTAGAGGTCGCCACGGCAAAAATGCCAGCATTTTTCTAAACACCATAATTCCAACAACACTGGCTAAAGCCACGATTATAGGGGATAACCACACCAAGGGATATCCTCCTATAGCAAAGGCTTCTGCGATAAAGTAGGAGTTGGCCACCCCCATCTCGGTAAAATCATAACCCTCTGTCACCATCATCAAAACTTTTTGGTAGTTCACATACTCTCTATTAAAAAAATTAGCTCCAGGAATCAGACCCCAATAATACTCTCCAACAGGAAAGTTGCCGGACATAGCTAATCCAAAAGTAGCATACGTTCCATTCATTTGACCAACACCCAGCCTGCTTAGCACATAAAGGATGAATTCTGAGAAGCCAGCATCAGGGTACTGTTGGCGAAACAAAAAATATATTAGACTTCCCACAAAAACCAGACCAACGCTTCCCAATACCACAGTCTTGAAGGAATAAATTACCCTAGGTATTCGTATTCTGGCCGCAATCAACCACAAAAGGATAACTATAATAACAGGTGCTTTATCTCCAGGTGCCGAAACTAAAAACAATGAATAAAGTCCAAAAAGTATTCCATGCTTTTTTTGTTTCAGTCTAAAAACAAAACCTCCAAACATAGATAAAAAACAGCTTATCCAAAAAAATACCGGTATAATTTGAGAAGGCACACTAGATTTATACGCATTAGCCAAACGCACCTCTAAAAGTCTTTCCGAACTCAACCACGACGTTATAAACGCATGACGAAAACCAAAAACTTCAAATATTAACAAAATAAAAGTTCCAACAAATATCAAACCCCATGCACACTGAAAAATAACACGCTTACAATCTTTAATAAAAATAATTTCATCTTGAAGGGCTTTTAGGCCAACTATTCTAAGGAAAAAAGCTAAACTCACAATATAAAGAAACAAAGTTCCAATAGTCATAAACGCAATTTCAATTTCAGTACCAGGAATTGCTCCTAAAAGAGCGCGAGCACCTGTTGTCCAAATACCTTCAATTCCCACAACAGACACAACAATTACAGGTACAAGAATAAGCAAAAGCTGGATGTACCAGAAGATCGGCCATGGATTCTCCCTGAAACGCGTTATATCAAGAATAGTTCCCCTCATAGCCACAAGCGCGACAGTGAAGGTAAAACAACTGAAGAAAGCTATCAGCAATCCTATCATCTTACTGCCCTCTCTTGCCCAAAAGCTCCTCCAAAACCCTTGCTGTAGCCTCGGCCCGCTTGTCCCAAGAATGCTCTTGCTCCACTAATATCCGTCCCTTTTTGCCCATGCTAGCCCGCTCCTTGGGGTGCCGATATAAGTAGTTTACTGCCCTTGCCAATGCCCCAGGATCATCGGGCGGGGTAACCAGACCGCACCCACCCTCCCGCACCAAGTCAGCCATGCCGGGGAAATCTGTCACCACCACAGGAACCCCACAAGCCAAGGTCTCGAAAAGCTTCAGGGGGAAAAACTCTGTGCGCGAAAAACACCCCAGAGGATCATTTTTAGGAGATAACCCCGCCAAACTCTTTGCCACAATGCCGGGCATTCGTGAGTAGGGCTGAGGGCCAAGGTAACGAATAAGATGGGAACGTGCAGCCGCAGCCTGCACCTTAGACCGTTCAACCCCATCTCCAGCAATGACTAGTTGCACCTCCTGCGGCCAAGAAGGGTGCTCCGCCGCCGCCAGCATAGTGTCGATGCCTTGCCAAGGCGCAAGTGCTCCAAAAAAAACGACATAGCTAAGGGGCAACTCCTGTGCAGGATCAAGCTCTGCATCCGGCCGGAACATGTCGGTGTTCGCGCCATTGGTGATGATACAGACCTTTTTCGTCCCCTCAACCCTGCACCACTCGGCTAACTTAGGGCTCACGGCTATCACCACGTCTGCCCACCTCAGCTGGCTCCTCATGAGCCACGCAAAAAACCAAGCGAATCTGCGGGTCCATGGCCATCCAATGAAGAGATCTTCGTAAGGTCCATTGATTTCCTGAACGACTCGCACTCCCCGCAGGCGGGCCAAAAAGGCCGATGGCCAGCTGGCAAAGTGCAGTCGGATATAAAGGACGTCAGGCTCTCTTGCTCTCCAAAGCCTCAACTGAACCCGTACGAACTCCAACGCTTTCCAGAACGGACCCGGGGCTTGAGCAGACCGCGCATACATAGGCTCGTACAGATCCACGGTCCACCCGCGTTTTCGAAGCCCCTTGATAATTTCGTGTACATGAGCGTGGGACGCCTGTCCTTCCCGAGTTGCCTGAAGGCAGAGGTAAGCTATCCTCTTCATGCCTGATTCCCCATCAATCTCCGCACAATCTGCTGCGCCCCCTACCCATGGTCAAAAGGAAGGATGTCCTTCCGCCCCTGCCAAGGACCTTCAAGTAAAGCCGAGGCAACGTATCCAAACTCCCTAGGCGGCACCAACTGGTCCCACCCCGGCTCCACCAGCTCCTTCTCCTCCCGAAGGGTGGCCCAGGGTACCCGATAGAAGAAGGCCTCTTTCTGCACCCCCCGGAGTCCGTGGCAATGAGGCGAGCGTTTTTCCCCAGCATCACCATTTCAAGATACCCCACGGGCTCGATCAGGGTTAAGGGGGCAGCAAGCTCCACGAGGCCGTAACGCTCGATCACTTTCCGCATGCGGGGGTGGAGCCAAAAAACCACAGTGACCTCGCGAGCGCTCGGGGTCGTCGATGTTCTCGGCCCGGTGGACCATGGCCAGGATGCAGCCCTTAAGGGAGAGGCCAAGCCGCTCCAGGATCCGGCTCCCGCGCTCGGCCTTCTCTCCGTAGTAAAGGGCGGCATCGTACATCACATCCCCTACCAGCCGGATGCGGTGCGCCGGTATGTCTTCCCTCAGGAGGTTCTTCACAGCGGTCGCAGTAGGGGCAAACAGAAGGTCCGAGGCATGGTCCGTGAGCACACGGTTGATCTCCTCCGGTATCCTGCGGTTTAAGGAGCGGAGGCCCGCCTCCACGTGGGCCACAGGGATGTACGGCTTCACTGCGGCCAGCGTCCCGGCCAGGGTGGAATCGGTGTACACGTAGACCAAGACCCAATCGAGCTCCTCGTGCAGAAGCACCTGCTCGATGGCCTCCAGCATCCGGCCCGTGTTTTGGCCATGGGTACCGCCGCCGATGCCTAGATGGTAGTCGGGCTCGGAGATCCCCAGCTCCCAGAAGAAGACATCCGACATGTTCTGGTCGAAGTGCTCGCCAGTATGGACCAAGACTTCCCTGACCCCCCTCCTGCGCCCGCAGCAACCGGGACACCGCAGCCGCTTTGATAAATTGGAAACGAGCCCTCACGATGGAAACCACCACGAGCAGTCTCATGCGTACTCTACCTCAAAGGCCCGCGTCCACGCAATGTAATTGGTCAATACATTCTGGACTGGGAACCACCTTCCTTCAGTCTAGCCAGATACTCCATAGGGGCCAATCCCCCCAGGGCCATGTGCGGCCTTCGGGTGTTGTAGTACGCCAGGTAGGCGTCCAGCTCCCTTTGGAGCTCGGGGATCCGGGAAGGCAACGGCCGGGTGTAGAACTCGTCCTTGTAGGTCCGCTGCATCCGCTCCACGTGCCCGTTCAGCTTGGGACTTCGTGGAGGCAGTACAAAGAGCTTGACCCCCAGCCGGGCACAGGTCTCTTCAAACTCCGCCATAAATTCACTCCCCCCATCCACCTGTACCGCCCGGATGGGGTAGGGACTTCGTCGCACCACCGCCTCCAGAAACTCCGCCGCCAGCCCCGCCGTCGCCCGGGTGTGGACCGATCCAAACCCATACCGGCTCACCAGGTCCACACCGGTAAACTGCCAGACCCGCTCCCCGCCCTCCAAAACCACCTGCAAAGTGTCCACCTGGACCAGCGCCCCGGGCTCCTTGGCCTCGTACCCCTTGGGCTTACGTATCGCATGGGGGCGCTTCACCTTGCGCCGGGCCTTGCCTCGTCTCTCCCTGGCAAGAAAGCTGGCCACGCTTTCTATCCGACCCATCCTCTCCAGGTAGGCCAGAATCCGCCCCACCGTGCGTTCGCTCACCCTGTACCCTTCCTTCCGCAAGGTGAACCAGATGGGCCCTCTTCCCCAGGTGGGGTTCTCGTTCCTGAGGGCTTCGATGCGCTCTACTAGCTGTGGAGTCCAGTGCACCTTCTGCCGGAGGCGCCTGGGCTTTCTGGACTTGGGTTGGAGGCCCCGCAGACCTTCGGTCTCTAGCCTTTTCTTCCATTCGTAGTAGGTGCTGCGGGAGATGCCTACCAGCTCCTTGATCTCTTTCCAGTCCCTTTTTGCCTTCTGAAGGGCATCTACCAGCCGGATCTTTTTGAGCCGTTCAGCCACCTCTGGGTTGTTGCTACCGGCTTCCTGGAGGTGCTGGGCCTGTTTAGCTGCTCTGAAGACCACCTTGCCAACTGTGGTAATCTTCACCTTGGGGAACCTCCTTTCTCTAGGGTGGTTCCCCTCTAGTTTTTACCTGAAGTCATCCCTCAGGAGTCCAGGATGTGTTTGTCCGGGTACACGCTACAGGGGCTTTTTGGTAGGTCTGCAACATGTACGCCAAGCTCATCGCTCCCAGCGTTATCGTAGACGCGTAAGAAAGTACTGGGGATTTCAAAATGAGAGCTAAGGCTACTGCCGTAAATGGGAGGAAAACGTACGCCGCGATGGATGCCCCAAACGCTCCTTGACCGTAATCCACTTGCTGAGCAGCAAGAGAACGTGCTGTAACCGCTTCAGTGGTGCTACCAAAGCGGAGTTGGAAATTCAAAAGCAGATCAAGACCTGGCCCATAAAGAAAGTATTTGGCGTAAAAAAAGGCGCTGAACACAAAAGCAAAGGTAATCACTAGCCAACCTACCTGTGTCAACCGCCATCCAAAAGCATATGTGCCAGAAGAAAACCTGCACCTTCTTAATTGTGGTAGCGCAAGCAGAGCCAGCAAAAAAGCACCCTGGGCCATTAAATGGGCAATCAACTGGACTGTATACACGCTTTCCCCCTCAACGGGATCCAACACAGGAACTATAATATTTTCAAGGTATGAGAGCGATAGCCCCGTGAAGGGCAGAAGCATCAAACCCAACGAATCCAAGACAACAAATGAAAGTGCCATTAGTGAGAGCTGCATGTAGCACCCACGGCGCAAGTAACGGATGCTTAGTCCAGCCACCAAAAGAGAAGAAGTTAATAGGGCAAGAGAGCCTATTACAAACATCCCCACCCCCACACACCACTCAGCAGCTTCGCAATAGCAATCGAGGCTTTCCCCGTCCCATAGGGGTTCTCACCCGTGACGCCGCTTGGGATGGTATGGAGAAGATCTCGAGGCGAAAGAACCAGCGGCGGCACCAAGCGGTTCCACCCCAGCTCTACGAGCTCCTCCCACTCCGTTTCTTCCCGAAGGGTGACGCAGGGTACCCGGTAGAAGAAAGCCTCCTTCTGCACCCCCCCGGAGTCCGTGACAATGAGACGGGCATTCTTCTCCAGCATCACCATATCCAGGTAACCCACAGGGTCGATCACAATTAACGGCCTGACGAGATCGGTAAGCCCATAGCGCTCCATGGCTTTTCGGGTACGGGGGTGAACGGGAAAGACCACCCCCACCTCTTGCGCCGCCTCGGACAGGGCCTGAAGGATGGCTCTTAGGCGCGCGTGGTCGTCGGTGTTCTCGGCCCGGTGGACCGTAGCCAAGATGTAACCCTTTCTAGTCAGGCTAAGACGCTCCAGAATCCGGCTCTCGCGCTCAGCCTTCACCCCGTAGTAGAGCGCCGCATCGTACATAACATCCCCTACGCAGTGGATTCTTTCCTCAGGAATACCTTCCCGGCGCAGGTTGGCAACGGCAGCCTCGGTAGGGGCGAAAAGAAGATCGGAAGCGTGGTCCGTGAGTACTCGGTTAATTTCCTCAGGCATCCTGCGGTTGAACGAACGTAGCCCGGCCTCCACATGGGCTACGGGTATGTGAAGCTTGACCGCGGCCAGGGCTCCGGCAAGCGTGGAGTTGGTATCCCCATAAACAAGCACCCAGTCGGGCTTCTCCTCCAACAACACCTGCTCGATGGCCTCCAGCATCCGCCCGGTCTGCGCCCCGTGAGTGCCAGAGCCAACGCCCAGGTGATAGTCGGGCTCGGGAATCTCCAGCTCTTCAAAAAACACGCGGCTCATGTTGTCGTCGTAGTGCTGGCCGGTGTGGACCAGAACCTCCCTCACCCCCGGGGTGGCTCGCAGCACCCGGGAAACCGCCGCTGCCTTAATGAACTGGGGCCGGGCCCCCACTACGGAAACCACCTTGAGCAGTCTCATGCGTACTCTACCTCAAAGGCCCGCGTCCACGCAACCAGGTTAATCCACCTCCACACCCGGAAATCAAATCGGCGCTTCCCCCGGAGCACGCTTTGCCACTCCTCTCGGACTCCTT
>Ga0210001_100020_pt1 | contig 13265 bp, 11 predicted proteins | sample Antgeofumaro1A2E_FD_188085 | JGI IMG/M metagenome (GOLD analysis project Ga0210001, IMG submission 188085) | Geothermal fumarole subsurface microbial communities from Mt. Erebus, Antarctica - 1A2E (SPAdes) (version 2) | ecosystem: Environmental > Terrestrial > Volcanic > Fumaroles | place: Mt....
GCAGGCTATCAGGCGATTGAGTTATGGTTTGCCGACATCCGCAACTACCAAAACGAAGGCGGCTCACTGGACGATGTTGTCAAGATGCTTCAGGACTACGGGTTGCAAGTGCCCAGCATGATTGCTCTGCACGGGTGGATGGACGCTCACGGGGATGCGTATGTTCGGGCGATGGAAGAATGCAAAGCGCTGTTGGAATTGGCAGCAACGTTAGGGTGCCCGCGAGTGGTTGCTTCTCCGTCTATGCGATTGGAGGCGCCCCCTTTGGACATTGACGATGCGGCGCAACGGTTCGGCGAGTTGATGAGGATTGGGCGGGAAGTCGGTACGCTCCCCATGATGGAGTTTCTCGGCTTCTCCCCCAAGGTCTCGCGGGTAGACCAAGCATGGGAAATTGTCAAGCGAACTGGCGATCCTGACGCCACCATCGTGTTAGACCCCTTCCACCTGTGGCGCGGTGGCTCTTCATTAGAGGATGCGCCCGACTTAACCGGCGAGCGGATTGGCATCTTGCATTTCAACGATGTGCCGGCAGGAATTGCCCGTGAATTGGCAGGGGACGAAGTGCGAGTGATGCCGGGCGACGGACACTTGCCCCTGAAGGAACTTATTGCAGAAGTGCGGCGTCGTGGTTACGAAGGGGTTATCTCGCTGGAGTTATTCAACCGCGCTTACTGGCAGCAAGACCCTTACGAGGTTGCCCGCATCGGCTTAGAGAAAATGCGCGCTGTTGTGGAAGGATAGTCAAGCGGCTTTTCCGTGCCGGAGCGACAAGCGGCTATGCCTTCATACTGTCACTTCGCCCGGAAACGAATTGGTTCGCCGCTTGAGAAGGAGATGAAGCCATTGTTGGAAGTCGTCCACATAAGTGTGCATGATGGGGATGTCAAAGAGGCTCAGGATAGTGCCGATGATGAGACCGAAGATGACGACAACGCCCAGGGATTGGTAGGCATCCAACCCCCCCGTTGGGAAGAATGCCAACGGAACCATTGCCGCCATCGTCGTGCAGGAAGTCATCAGGATGGGACGCAACCGTTCGGGGCAGGCTCGCTTGATGGCTTCATCGCGAGGCACCCCTTGCTCCCGGTAGCGCATGATGAGGTCAATGAGCAAGATTGCCGTCGTGATGTCCATCCCGCTCAAGACGATGACTGCCATGATGGAGACCGAGGAAAAGTGCATCTTCATCAACCACAAGCCGAAGAATACGCCACTTAACTCCAACGGCAGGCTGGCGACCATTTGGAAAGGTCCGAGGAAACTGCGGAATTGGGCAACGAGGATGAGATACATGAACACGACTGCCAGCAGCAAACTGGCGAAAAGCCGACGGAAACTGTCCATCATCTGGGTCATGTCGCCTCGCATCTCAATGGTGTAGCCAGGCGGGAAGTTGAGGTGCTGGTATGCTCTTGCCATGATTTCTATCGCCAAGTCCATGCTGGGCATCTTACCCGGTCGGTAATATCCTGTCAACCCGATAACCCGCCGCAGGTTATCGTGCTCAACGACGGTCGGGACCGGTTGTTGCCGGATTTCAGCGAGATGGCGCAGCGGGATTTGGCGACCGTTCGGGGTCGTGATGAACAGGTTTTCAAGGTCGCCCAGATGGCGACGCTGCTCTTCCTTCAGGCGCACCCGAATGGTCACTTGCCGAACATTGGGAAGCCGATAGAACTCGCTGGTTAATCCACCCGCCAAAGCGTAGTAGGCTTGTTGTGCTACATCCAACGGAGTCAAGCCCAATTCCCGCAACTTAGGCAAATCCAGGACCAACTCGTAGGCGTTCGGGTTGAGCGTCCAGGTAAGGGCAGGTTGGTAGAAGTGCTCCTTGAGGACAGGGTCGGTGCGGCAAATCTCCAGAAGTTGCTGCCCCAATTGATGCAGCACTTGAAAGTCAGCGCCGGCGATGAGGATATGGATGGGAGCGGTTGCCGTCGCCATCACATCCACGCCCATTTCCTTGATTTGGATGCGACGGATACCGGGAATGGTGCGCATCGCTTCCTCGTGAATGGCGTCAATGATTTGCCAGATATCGCGCTTTCTGCGTTCCTTCTCAGTGAAGGTAAGCATGAAAGCGACCCCATTGACTTGAGGCATCTGGTAGCCGGTGAAGTAAGGTGACCACGATTCCAGCATCGTTTCCGCTCCAACTTCGATGGACGCCACTTCCAGTTCGGGTTGCTTGGCGAGGATGCGGGCTAACTGAAGTGCCGTCCGCTCCGTTTCGGCGTAAGAAGTGCCCGGTTGCATCTCCATGATACCAAAGGCTTGCCCCACATCGCCCAACGGCATCATCTCACCACCGATGAAGTGGTAGAAAGCGAAACCAATCAAGATGGTCGCTGTGATGCGGACAAAGTTGGCGAAGCGATGGCGCAATGTCCAATCAATAGCGCGCCGATAGCCATCTTCTACTTTGTCAAGGAAGCGTTGGAAGGGGTCAAGGACGAAGTAAAGGCGCCGCAGGAGGGGATGTCGCCGCTCCCCCTGTCGCTCCTCTGGCGCTCGCAGCCAGTTGGCGCACAGGATGGGCGTGAGGGTGAAGGAAACCAGCATGGATGCCAGCAACGCAAACAAGAGTGGGTAGACTAACTCCACATACATCAACTCGGTAATGCCGCCGCAGAAAAGCAGCGGGATGAGGGCGAGAGTAAAAGTGGCGGTAGAAGCGATGACAGCGAGGCGAACTTCCGCAATGCCTTCAATCGTCGCTGTCTTGGGATCAAAGCCCCGCCGCAGGTAACGCTCTACCGCGTGGATGTCAATGATGGTGTCGTCCACTAGTCGCCCGATGCTTAACAACAGACCGACCAGTGAGCCGCTGTTGAGGGAGAAGCCGAAAGGAACGAGCATCAGTGTTGCAAACGCTAACGAAGTCGGGACGGTGATGAGGGCAATGAGGGTTCCGCGCCACTCGCCCAAAAAGAACAAAACGACCAACGCCGTGAACAGCACCGCTAACCCCAACTCTTCCCACACCTTGAGAGTTAAGCGGTTGACGAAGCGCGAGTTATCGTAAGTGACTTCAAAGCGGACGCCGTCATACTCCTGCTCCAACTCGCGAATGGTGCGCAGAATGCGCGGCACTACTTGCGCGCTGCTTCCCCCCGGTTCTTGCAACACCGCCACTTCTATGGCAGGAACAATGCTCCTGCCGTTAGGGGAGTTTTCTCTTTGCTCCATGCCCTTCGCTCCCTGCTCCCTGCTCGCTGCTTTTCCCTTGACATAAAAGTAGCCGCTTCGCCGTTCCCAGTAGCCATCCCGAACGGTTGCCACATCGCGGAGGTAAACGATATGCTTGGCAGCATCGGCATTGGGAAGCGACAGGGTTGCCCCAGAAGGTGAGGGAGCCATCGTCTGCTCGCTTGTCTGGTCATTTGCTCCTGCTCCCATCTCCCCCATTGGCGCCATGCCCATTCCACCCATGGTCGGCTCACGCTGAAACAAAGCGCGAACGCGTTCTGTCGGGCTGAGGGCAAGGAGCGGGGTATTTAACAAGCGGTGAAGGGTGTCGGGTTGGGCAAGGTTGTCAATGCGGAAGATGACTTCGTTGGCATCAAAAGTAACACGTCCCGCATATTGTGTGGTGCTGAAACGGTTGATAGCATCCACGATGTCCAGAATGGACAAACTGTAAGCGGCGAGTTTGTCGCGGTCTACCTCTATCTGGAGTTGGCGCTTGTAACCGCCGAAGGTGTAAACGGAGAAGATGCCGGGCACCGCTTTCAGGCGGTTGATAACGATGTTATCTGCAAATTCCCGAAGGCGCGGCATGTCCCATCCTTTGCGCGGGTCTCCCGTGAGCCCGAAGGTCAGGATGGGCAAGTTGAGGGGGTCAATGGGGACGACCCACGAAGGCTTGAGGTTGGCTCCCGTTGGCGGCAGGTTGGCTTGAAGGACATTCAACAGCGAGAGCACCTCATTGTAAGCCCGCCTCATGTCCGTCCCGTAGTAGAACTCCAGCGTGACGATGGACAATCCTTCTTGCGAGGTGGAGCGAATGAAGCGCAAATCGCGAACATGGGTAAGGTTCTCTTCAATGGGCTTGGTTAAGTAGCGCTCCACCTCGGGCGCTGACAGACCCGGCATCATCGTCACGACAGCGATGAGCGGTTGCTCTACATAGGGCATGATGCGGCGGGGCAAGTAACCCGTGACGACCACCAAAATCGCCAACACGACCACCGAGAACCAAAAGGACAGCACCACATACGGGTGCTCAATGCTCCACTTGTGAATCATGTGCAACGGCGTAACGCCCCGCAGTTGGTAGCGATCTTCTGCCATTGCCCTTCACCACTATCCCGAAATTCACGAATCCTTTCAGCAGCACGGAACTCAAATGCTTTTTGAACCCCACGATGTCATCAAAGCATTCCGTCAGTTTTACAGGGTGCTTTGAGGTGACGCTTTCAATGCCCATGGGGGGATGCCCCCCCTGTCGTTGTGGGGGTGGGCACGGTGAAAGGCAATTTCCCCAAACGCCATTCGCTCTCTGATACCGCCCTTAAAGGAGCGCCTTCGCGGGAAATAGACTGCCATCCCCGCACAATCACTTCGTCACCTTCCGTCAAGCCTGCAAGGACGACGGTTCGTTCCCCATCCATTGGTCCCAATTGCACAACTTTCAAGCGCGCCATTTTTGTCCCGCCACCTTGACGCTTTTTGGGCACTAACTCCATCCCACACTTGGGACACCTACCAGGTTTGGGCGAGTGAACTTCAGGATGCATGGGGCAAGTGTAATCCGTTTGCGCGGGGGACATATGGCGATGGGTGGGCACTAAATCCATGCCGCACTCTCTGCACTTGCCAGGTTTCTTGGAACGCACTTCTGGGTGCATCGGGCAAGTGTATTCGGTTTTGCTTCTCCCAGCCATCGCTTCTGCAACCCAAACGGCGGGCTGGTCGTTGAAACGAGTGATGGCTTCGTTAGGCACGGTCAGGGCATTAGACATACGGAACTTGACAAGACGCACGATGACTGATTCGCCGGGCAGTAAGTCCAGGTTAGGGTTGGGCACCAATGCTTCTACCAATCCCGTCCGAGTGGTCGGGTCGGCGGCAGGGAAGATGGCAGTGACTTTCGCGTGCCAAGTGCGTCCGCTTTTAACGGAACGGACGAGAACGGGCGTGCCGAGGCGAATGCTCTTTAAGTCCTTCTCGCTGACGAACGCCTGCACCCGAACGATATCCAATTGCCCAATGCGCAAGATAGGTGTGCCTAAAGTGACCAAAGTTCCGGGAGAGACGAACCGATCCAAGACATAACCGTCAGTGAGGGAACGAATTTCCGTGTAGCCCCGAATGATACGGGCGGTGGTTAAGGTAGCCTGCCTTTGCGCTCGCATGGCTTCCGCTTTCAAGAGTTGCCGTTCGCTCCGTTTGACAGCGGCGCCCGACTCTTTCAGCATCGCTTGTGCCCTTGCTACCTCCGCTTGGGCTTGTTGTAGTCTTGCTTTGGCAGCCTCTAAAGCGGCGCGGGCTTGTTGGAGTTTTGCTTGAGCGGCATCCGCCATCGCTTTCATTTGCGCTAACTTCGCTTGCGCCATTTCTACCATTGCCCGCATTTGTGCTACCCGTTCTTTAGCAGCAGCCAGTTCTGCTTCCTTCTGGCGAATCATTCCCTGGACTTGACGACGCTTTGCTTCCGCTGCCCGAACCATTGCTTGGGCTTGACGAATTTTCGCTTCCGCTTCCTTCACTTTTGCCTTTGCCGTTTCGTATTGCGCTTGCTCCCGCTGGAGTTCGTCTTTGGAGATGGCTTTTTGAGCAAACAAAGTTTTAGCGCGCTCAATTTCCGCTTCCCAGTAAGCCCAATCGGCTTTTGCCATCGCCAATTCTTGTTGCGCTGCTTCCACTTCCTGTCGCGCCCGCTCCAGTTCGGCATCCGCTTCCGCACTCATCTCTTTGGCGGTTTGCCATTCACTCTCCGCTGCTGCGACCATGCGTTCTGCTTCTCGTTGTTGCGCTTGGGCAAATTGCAAGGAGCGTTCCGCTTCCTGAACACCTGCTTGGGCTTGCGTCAACATGGCTTGGGCTTCATTCAACATGGCTTGTTTTTCGGCGACCATCTGTTCCGCTTCGTTGCGCATGGCTTGCGCTGCTTTAAGCATCGCTTGGGCTTGACGGTTTTGGGCTTGCGCTCCTTCTCGCTCCGCTTCCGCCATCTGCCGCTCGTAAGCGGCTGCCAATACTCCGTAGAAGGCTTCCATTTCCCGCGCGGCGTATTCACCGCCAGCATTATCCAACTTGGCAATGAGCTGCCCTTTACGGACGCGGTCGCCGGCATAATAGGGCATCCATGTCAACCGTCCCGTCACCCGAGCCACCACGAGTTCTTCATTCAGCGGGGCAACAGTGCCCGTGTAGGTGACAGCGACTTCAAAGGGCATGGGCTTGACAATTTCGGTGACGACGGGCAAGACCCCTTCGGGCGGTTTCATCGTTTCCATTTCCATCGCCAGCGCTTACACAATGGTCATCTGCCCCGGTCGGCGCAATTTCCAAACGAGCCCATGCCACTTTTCTGGTCCGAAGCGGTTGAAGAGCACGAAATACAGCCCAAGGAGCAGTGCAAGGCTTCCGAGAACGGAACGATTGACAATACGCCGCATCATGGTTTCCCCAAGATGCCCCCTTGTTGAGCTGATGTTACTTTTGGACGACCAACTTCATCCCGCACTTGGGACAATTGCCCGGCTTGTCCTGTGACGGGATGCAACCCATCGGACAGACATATTTGGCAGCAGAGACTTTTCCTGAGGACTGTTTCGCCCCTCCCACTGAGACTTTTTGAACCGCAATGCCCGTCATGCCGTGACGGGTGTGCAGGGTGCCCGTCACAGTCACTTTCTGACCTGCGAACTTTTTAAGTTGTTGGTAGGCACCGGCGCTTTCGTGGTCTTCCAAAGCGACCAGCAATTTCCCGTCGGTCGTCAGAATCCCCATCGGCAATTCCTTGCGAGCACAATTAGCAGCGCATTGAGCGTGCTTTTCCCCTTTTGCCTCGTGCGTTAAGTAGCAAGTCAAGCAGACCACTTCGCCTGTCACAGTAGCCGGCTTCTTCCCCTGATGGGCAAAGGCGAATGACGCCACCTTCACGAACAGAGCAACACTCAGCAAAAGAGCCCAACGCATAACACAAGCCCTCCTTTTGCAAAGGTATGTCACTTCCAAAAGATACAGAGAACAAAGGCGCGGTTCCACCAACGAGGGTTCTTAGAGGGCGAAGCACGCATTAGGGCAAGAAGATTCTTAGTGCAAGCAAGACAAGAAACCGATTGGGTTACTCCTTGGGTTACTCTTTGGCCCGCAACTGACGGCGGCGAATTTCTTCTGCTAACTGATTGGCTTTGAATTCGGAGCGAGGTTCTAATTTGTGCCATTCCGTCATCGTACGCATGATAGCGTAAGCCGCTTCCAAATCGCCCATCTCGCGATAGATTTCCGCTAACATGTGGCGAGGGATGGTAGCGAACTTCTTGTCGGGGTGACGCAAAAGGTTCTCCATCATTTGGATGGCTTCTTCGTAGTAACCTTGTTGGCTCATCGCTTCGGCAGAAGCGTAACGTTCTGTAAGGGTAATGGTTGCGCCGCGAGCGACAGGGTTATATGGGGCATCCAGTGCGGCTTCTTCCCAGTGCTTTAGTGCCATCCGCATGTTGGGCATCCGTTCGTAAGCATGAGCAAGCATATGGCGCACCCAGTCAATATCCTTCGTGAACTTCCCCGGCGCGTTCAAAGCACGCTCCAGATAATAGGCTGCCAACACTGTATCCCCCAACTTGTCATAGGCTGTCCATCCCAAACCGAAGAGGAGGCTGAAATCATTGGGGTTGCGTTCTAAGCCTCGCTCATAGACCTGAATGCCCAATTTGACCCATTGGACTCGCTGACGTTCATCCTTTTCCTCAGCCCGCAAGTTGTAAGCGATGTGCCACCCGGCAAAATCAAAGGCTTCAGTGAAGGTGGGGTCAAGGAAAGTCGTAACGCGAAGGAGCGGCATCACTAACCACCAGCGCCCCGTGTCTCGAAAGACTTCTGATTGTTGCCAAAGCACCTTCGCTAAGAGACGCCCAAGCAAGCGAAAGGCATTAGTTTGTTCTAACGAGAACTGAGGGGTCACCTCTGCTCGGAACACGAAAGAGGTAAAAAGCCAAAGGACAATTAAGACGAAAACGGGCAAAAATTGCCGTCGCATCACCCTCACCCCCGAAGAGGTCCTGGAACTCTCCACTCACTTTGTAACTGTCGCACATATAAACAGAAAGACACTATAATGAACCAATAGAGCAAAAGGTGTAAAACACTTCCTAATGCGATATCCCAACCTTGCCATCCTTCCAACAAAATAAATTGTCTCAACTGTTCAACTGTACGATACGGCACTATGATGTTCCAGTAATCCAATAGCGAACGAGAAATTCCACGAACAAAAGCCTCTGCTTCAGCAATCAATGGTGCTAAAACTATCGTCCCCACAATACCTATCATCCAAAGAACACGATATTTGCTAAATGTAATACTCAGGAAATATATTAAACTTACTGTCCATGTAACTACTAATAACGACAATGTATACTTTATATAAATCACTGTATGAATTTCTTTCGAAATTACGATGTCGAAACAAAATATTACAGTTGACTCAATGAGTACCAATAGTACAAAATAAAAAATAATTGATAAATATTTATTAAGATTTAAAATTATATCATTATCGATTACATAAAATAATACGATAGTGTTATATAGTACGAATAAACTCCATGATAATGAAAATATGGTAATAAATGGGTTAAAAAGAGTAAGATTGTATATCAGTATTATACTCACGAAGATCACTAACAATGAAAAAAGAATAGTTACTATAGTTAAACGTGGATTCATTTTGACACACCTCCAACCCTCACCAATTTATTAAATTTTTCTATAAGTCTATTAGTATTTCTTATAATTATGGCTGCAGATGGTTGAAGGCGAAGAAGGATGAGAGTTGGTTGCTGAAAGGAAGTATTGGTGCTTTCGTAAAGGGAAATGAGCGCGCGCTGGTATGCCTGGCGGGGCGGGAGGTTATAGACCCATATTTCGCCGCTCATAGGGAGGGAAAAGCCACTTATGACGCGGAACAGGAGGAGAACATCTTGGTGGTCTCCGATGACCCCAACGCAGTCACCTTCGTCTATGTCCATTGTTAACCCGTCGACAACGGGATAGCCGTTGACTTCAACGACTAAGTTTCGGATTTCTACTGCTGTCACTGGGCTTTCACCTCGGCAAGGACAATTTGCTTAGTTTGTTCGGCCAGAACCAATCGTTCGGGAGTAATGGGCACCTCGTGCACCCATAATTGTATCGCATCGGCGATGGCACTGGCAACAGCGGCCAGCCCTGTAGTGATTGGTGGCTCACCTATTCCTTTCACGCCGTAGGGACCATGCCGAGAAGGAGATTCTGTTAAGACAGTCTCAATGTCAGGCACATCGGCAATGGTGGGGATTCGGTAATCTGCCAGGTCTGGATTGATGAGACGCCCCGTCTCGTCATACTGCATTTCCTCCATAACTGCCCACGAGATGGCTTGGACAGCGCCCCCTTCGGCTTGCCCTTCGCATTGGGTTGGATTAATGATGCGCCCAACATCCAGCGCTTGGAAACTCTTTAGCACCTGCACCTTTCCTGTCTCTGGGTCCACTCGCACTTTGACAATCTGGGCGAACACATTTGTGTCTGATGGCTCTGCTCCGAAACTGCCTTTGCCGATAATGGGACCGAACGGCGAGCGGAGGGCGGCTTGGGCAATTTCAGCGTAACTCAAGGAGCGTTCTGGTTCGTTCTTGATCCACACCCGCTTGCCGCCCCATTCTAACTCTTCTACGGAGACGCCCAACTGAGTAGCCGCTACTTCTAAGAGTTGCCGCAAGGCGTTTTCGGCTGCGCGTTTGGCGGCATTGCCGATGCTGAAAGTGACGGTGCTCCCACCGCTGGGGGGAGCGAATGGGGCAGAGTCTGTATCGCCTCTCACGAAAGTGACATCTTCATAGTCACATCCCAAAGTCTCGGCGACAATCTGAGACACAGCGGTCTCCGTGCCTGTTAAGTCCATTAACCCGCAGAACACTTTAACGGAACCATCTTCATGCACGGAAACAAAGGCGGCTGCCGGGGACGAAGCGTTCCGCCAATGTCCCAGTGCGATGCCCCAACCCTCATTTTCCGCCTTCTCACGATGGAACCAATTGGCTTTTTCCACTGCTGCCATGAGGGTTTCCTTAAAGCCCGGCTCGTCCCGCAAGTTCTTCAACCGTAGTTCTACAGGGTCAATGCCTAACTCTGCTGCGATGCGGTTAAGTTGTGTTTCGCCTGCAAGCAGAATTTGTGGGAAACCAGGGGCCCGATAAGCGCCCATTGGGGGAGTGTTTGTGGCGACTTCGTAGGCATCCCACTTGACATTCGGAATGTTGTAAAGTCGGGCAAAGGCACCCGTTGCCCAGAGCGCACCGCCTCCCACTCCTACATTCCACAGGGCATACACATACCGTGCTACAATGGTTCCGTCCCGCTTCACCCCTGTTTTAATCCGCACATACAAGCCGGGGGCTGGACGGGCATCCGACAATTCCTCTTCGCGGGTGTAGACAATCTTGGCGGGACGGCGAGTGAAAAGGGCTAACAGGACGGCGTAAATGTCCACAACACCTCCGAACTTCCCGCCAAACCCGCCTCCGATGGTCATGCCGATGACATTAATGCGGGAAGTGGGGATGCCCAAGGAACGGGCGATGTTGCTGCGGATGACAAAATGCCCCTGCGTAGAAGTCCAAACAGTGATTTTGCCCCGCTCATCAACCATCGCGACGGCGGCTTGGGGTTCAATGTAAGTCTGATGGACACGGTGCACATAGAACTCGTCCTCAAACACATAGTCGCTTTCGGCGAACCCTTGCTCCACATTCCCTTCCTCATGGTGGCTTTCTGCCACCACATTATAAAGCAATTCGCCGCCCTGACCTTGCACGGGCTGGCGGTCTTCCCAAATCAAGGGAGCGCCCTCTTTGACTGCCTCTCGCGGGTCTGTCACTGGGGGCAAAGGCTCATACTCCACTTCCACCAGCGAAGCGGCTTCTTTGGCGGCTTCCATGGTCTCCGCTCCGACCAACGCTACCTTCTCGCCATAGTAGCGCACCTTCTCCCCTGCCAACAGCCCGCGAATTTGTTGGGCAGCATGCACTTCCTCTTCTATAACAAGGGCGAAATCTCGGCTTAGTTGCTCTTGGGTGATGATGGCGACGACACCGGGAACTTTCCATGCCTTGCTGGTATCAATGCGCTTGATGCGAGCGTGGGCATAAGGACTTCGGACAAACACACCGTATATCATGCCCGGCAGCACCAAGTCTGCCGTGTAAAGGGCGCGTCCGGTCACTTTCGCAACGGCATCTGTGCGCGGCACTCGCTTGCCTATGACCCGAAATTCGCTCACTTTCCTTTGCCCCCTTTCATTGCTGATTCAATGCCCGCTCGTAGGCTTGCTGCACGACTCGCTTGGTGAGCCGATAGACCATAATGCGGCGATACTCCGCTGTGCCCCGTTGGTCGGTGATAGGGCGGCTGGCGGCTTGGGCTAACTTTGCCGCTTCGTCCAACACAAACTCATTGAGCGGTGAACCCTTTAGCCGCTCTTCCGCTTCATAAGCGCGAAGAGGGGTTGGAGCAACCGAGCCAAGGGCAAGGCGAGCGTTGGTGATAGTGCCTTCTTCGTCCACTTCAACAAGCGCTGCTACATTCACGATAGCGATATCCATGTAGCGCCGAACTGCCAACTTGTAAAACCGCATCCCTATTCGCCCTTGCGGGATGGGCACCAAAATGTCGGTCAGCAATTCGTCCGGTTGGCGGACGGTTGCCCCCGGACCAACGAAGAACTCTTCAAGGGGCACAATTCGCTCGCCGCCTTTCCGTTGCAACCGCACAGACGCCTCCAACACCAACAGCGCAGGGAGCGTGTCGCCGGCCGGAGAAGCGGTGCAAATGTTGCCTCCGATGGTAGCTAAGTTGCGGATTTGCACTGACCCCACTTCAGAAGCGGCTTCAGCGAGGATGGGAAGGTGCTGGCGGATAAGGGGCGAAGTCTCCAACTCCCGCATCGTGGTGCGGCTGCCAATGCGGATGTGGTTGTCGCTCTTTTCTATCCCAACGAAAGGCGGGCAGGTAGGAACTTCCACGACCAACTCTGGGCGCAACCGACCACGCTCCATGAACAAAATCAGGTCGGTGCCCCCCGCCAGCGCTCGTGCCCGTTCACCTTGCTCTGAAAAAACCTCCAACGCTTCGTCTAACCCCTTCGGCGCACAATAGTCAAAAGCGTGCACTGGCGAAACCCCCTCACATGCGATTTGAAACCGCACACAAATGATAGCCTCTTCACCCCGCTTCGTCAAGAATGCTTCGCCACGCTAAAATGAGGTTGCGATTGAGCCGCTCGGACAGGGTTTCAATCCCACTGTGGTGCGATTGCTACTTTTAAAGCAAGGCATGGTGCTCTTTGAACTGACGGTGTGGACGCACCTGTTTGCCGCCAGCATTTACGGCAATTATTTGTGGCGGCGCATCCAGCAATTTTGGCGAGTAGGTTGCGTGAGCCTATTTGCCTATTCTCTCGTCGTGCGCGGGGCGATTAGTTTGCTCGCGCTCTCTGACCGCTGGCAACTTCATGCTGTCTTTTGGGTGTTCCTTTTTCTCGCCAACTTGTTGGCAGGCACCGTGGAAGCCTATTACCTGCAAAGGCTTAGGGAGTTGCGCACGCCTAAAGGTTATGAGCACTGGTTGTATCTTGCGGAAGAGCGTGCTCGCCGTGCAGCAAGGTGGCGGATGTAATTGCTGCTGCGGCATCCTTTGTAGTGGCGGGCAAAAGGCGAAAGGGGGTTTGACAGGATGAAGTTTCACATCCGAGACGAAATGTTAGCCGACGAAGGGCTCAAGCAGATTGAGTGGGCGGACTGGCAGATGCCTGTTTTGCGACAAATCCGAGAGCGGTTTGAGCGGGAGAAACCGCTGCAAGGTCTCCGCATCGGCGCTTGTTTGCATGTGACGAAGGAGACCGCCAACCTGATGCGGACATTGATTGCGGGGGGGCGCCCAAGTGGCGCTGTGCGCTTCCAATCCGTTGAGCACGCAGGACGATGTGGCGGCAGCCCTTGTCAAGCATTTTGGCATCCCTGTTTTCGCCATTAAAGGCGAAGACACCGAAACCT
>Ga0210001_100022_pt1 | contig 12886 bp, 10 predicted proteins | sample Antgeofumaro1A2E_FD_188085 | JGI IMG/M metagenome (GOLD analysis project Ga0210001, IMG submission 188085) | Geothermal fumarole subsurface microbial communities from Mt. Erebus, Antarctica - 1A2E (SPAdes) (version 2) | ecosystem: Environmental > Terrestrial > Volcanic > Fumaroles | place: Mt....
CGTGGCGGAAGGCGACGGCGCGAATTTCCTGGAGATGCCATCCATCCAATCGCTTGCGGATTGTCAACTCACCGTTGGCGAATTCCCAGACCAGCAAGACTGCATCTTCGCCGCCTGATAACTCAAACTGGAAGGGAGAAGGTGGCTCGGGAATATTTGAGAAGCCCCCAAGATGAAAGGGATGGGAGCAGATGAGTTACAATGCAAATGGGGTGACGATGCAATGGGGATAAGAAGCATGCGTTGGTGGCTCGGGTTGTTGGCAGTCGGGTTGTGGGCTGTCCGTTCGGAGGGGTTGATGAGCGTGAAGCAATCAGGACGAGCGGTTGCTTTCTATGTCGCTCCCAATGGTAATGATGCCTGGTCAGGGCGATTGCCCTCTTCCAACCGCTCAAAAACGGATGGTCCGTTTGCCACTTTGCATCGCGCTGTGGAAGCAGTGCGCGAGTTAAAGCGCCAGCAAGGGGGCGTCCTCAAGGAACCCGTGACCATCTTCCTGCGCGTCGGCGTTCATTTTTTGCGGGAGCCCATTGTCCTAACGCCTGAAGACAGCGGAACGGAAACCGCTCCCATTACCTTCGCCCCTTACCGACACGAGAAAGCCATCATCAGCGGGGGGCCGCATCACGGGCTTAAAGCACATCGTTGTGAACGGCAAGTCGGTGTGGGTGGCGGAATTAGCCGAAGTGCGGGCAGGTAAATGGTTCTTCCGAACCTTGCGGGTTGGCGACCGTTGGGCAACTTACGCCCGCTACCCAAACTTTGACCCGCAAGACCCCCTCAAAGGCGGATGGCTTTTCGCTCAATGGTGGGGGGAACCATGGGAGCGAGGGGCTTTCAACGAAGGTGTCCGCAACATCCACCATGTCGGCGACCGATTGGAGTGGCAAATGCGTGTGCCTGCATCGGGGCGCTATCGCGTTTGGGTTCGCTACGCCCACAACATGAAAGCCTTCGGTATTGACCGAATGGACGACCGAACGGGATTGTGGGTAAACGAAAGCGACCTCGTTCCACTTCGCAATTTGCCCGACACGGGTGGATGGGACAACTTCCGCTGGGCGCTTGCCGCCGAACTCTCTTTGCCGGCTGGCGAAGTGACATTAGTGTGGGAAAATGTCAAGGGTGGCGGATTGAATTTGGACGCTTTTGTTCTGACCGATGACGAGAATTGGCATCCCGAAAGAGCCATCCGCCTCTTAGGTTGGTGGGGCGAGTATCAACTTGACCCACCGCAACAGGGCAAACATGTTCTGCTCATCCAAGCAGAAGCGTGCACGAAAGCAGTGGGCAGAGAAATTCACATTGCCCATCCCCGTCTCCCAGGCAGCCACACTCGCATTGCCGTCGCTAAAGAGCACTTCCCCAACTGGCGCAACCCAGAAGGCGCCGAAGTCCACCTCTTCCCCGCATGGGGCTGGGTGAACGCCATCTTGACCGTTGAGGGAGTTGACAGCGAACGAGGCATTTTGTTTGTCCAATGTGAGCAGGAAATCCGACCCGGCAACCGCTTTTTCATCAGCGGTGTTCGGGAAGCCTTAGATGCCCCGAACGAATGGCACCTTGACAGGAAAACGGGCGAATTGGTTTACATCGCTCCGCCGAAAGTTGTCCCAACGAAGGCAGAAATCGTGGCGCCGAGGATGGACAGGTTGTTCGTGTTGCAGGGCGATCCGAAAGCCAACCGCTTTGTGGAGCACATCCACTTTCGCGACTTGATTTTCACCGACACCGATTACACAGCGCCGGGCGGCTACTATGTGCCTGCCGACGCTGCCATTTGGCTGGTCGCAGCACGGCGGTGTCGGGTAGAAGGGTGCGAGTTTCGCTGGTTGGGCGGATATGCTGTTCGTTTGGAGCAGCGAAGTCATGAGAACGCCATTGTCGGCAACACCATGCACCACCTCGGTGGTGGCGGGGTCATCATGCTCGGCAACACTGCCACCCAACCTTTCAACAACACCGTTACCGACAACACCATCACCGATTGCGGGTTGGTCTGTAGCAATCGCACCATAGTGGGATTGAAACCCTGCAGCCTCGTGATGAGTTCATGATGGGCAACATTTTCCGGCGCAACATTGTGGTCTACCGCAACCCTAATGCTGCCTTGTGGTGGAGTTTCGCCCACACCTGGGGGCGACACCGATTGGCGGAAGTGGACTTCAACCTTTACTGGCACACAGGCGGTTTGGATTTGCGAACGACCGAACGCACCATCACGCCCGAAGGCAATTTTGTCCAGTGGCAAAAAGCAGGTTTTGACCGCCACTCCCTTATCGCCGACCCCCAATTCGTCGCTCCCGAAAAGGGCGACTTTCGGCTCCAACCCACTTCCCCCGCCTTCCGATTGGGCTTTTTACCCATCCCCGTTGAAAAAGTCGGACCGAGGAAGCAGAGAGCGCAGAGCATGGAGCGCGGAGCAAAGGGCAAAGAGCAAAGGACAGAGGGCAAGGGGGAAGAAAGCACAATGGTCCGCAACGACTGCAGCGAATAGCAAGCCCCCTTCAGCGACCGACGGTGCGAAGGAGAAGACTGAAGAGGGTCAGCAGTGCAAGCAAGAAAATCCCGCCAATAACCAACGCCCGCTTCTCCTCAGGAGTGAACCGAAAGGCACGCCAATTGGGGAGAAGGACAGCAAGGGCAAGGAAAGGCAAGCCCGGCACTCCGACGGGCATGAAGGGCAATTGCGCCATCATCACCCCTAACGCCACGAACACCACCGAGAAACTGAAAGCCGCCCCAACATTCAATCCGAACCGCCAAAGGAGCGCAAACAGAAAGGCGCCGAAAAAGAAGTCGCCAATCCCAATGACAGGGACGCCGATACGAACATGCTGCGTCCCCACTACGACGGGCACCTTGACTGTCGCCGCTTCCACGATTTTCTGAGCGATGGGGACGCCTTGCTGGGCTTTCTGCACAATTTGAGCCACCGAGCCCCCCAACCATACCGCCCAAATATCCACGACCGTGAGCACAACGGCGACGGGCAAAACCAAGTTGACTTCGCGAACAAGCACCGATAAGGCGCATCCCCAAAGCAACGCTGTTGCCAACAAGAAAGTGTCGGCAAGGGCAAAAAGCGCACCCCGCCAAATAACGGCTTCGGGAAGCGACAGTGCCCCTAAAGCAACCCGAACCGCTAAAGTGACAAGCCCTAAAATCAACGCCCCTCGTATTGACCATGCCCGCCCCGTCTCTGCCAAAAGCCACACCGTCAAAACAACACTGACCGCTAAAGCCACCAACCACGCCAAGGGCAACAGCGAGATAGGCACTGGCACGAAAGGCGTCAACCACCGCAATACACCCCACGCGAAAATCCCGATGAGCCAGTAACTCCATCGGGGCACCTGCCATCAACCTGCCTTTCCCAAAGCACCTTATCGGCTCCCTCCAAATTTGCCACCAAAAGTCAGGCTGCGGAACAATGAGGTAAAGGTCTCCCTCGCTTATGCCGATTTGCTGAATGAGCGGAGCATTTTCCTGCTGTGACGGCAATCATTGCGGTCCCATCCCTCGCTTAGTAACTTAAGCAAAGCAAAAGTGGCAACGAAAGGGGATGAGGGTGGTGTTTGATCAGAAGCAATCTCGTTGGCGTTGGGTGGCAGGGTTGCTACTCGCTGTCTTATGTGTCGGCGGGTTGATGGACTATGCTGTTCGTCACCTGTTGTGGCGAGCAGCGCTGCAGCCTGCTGTGCAGGCGGCTTATGCTTTTTCGGTCGCATGGGACGACTTTTGGGAGATGGCTGCTCGGCAAGTCACTTTCCAACGCACCTTGTCCGTCTGCGTTGACCTTCTTGACCCTCGCAAGCGCCTTTCCCTGTGGCGCTCTGTTGCCAATTGGGCGGATGAGATGCGTCGCTGTGCCGATGCGGACGCGTGGGTGTTGACGGACAGCAAAGGGGCGATTGTGGCTAAAACGCCTAACACTGTTGTTTTGTCTTCATGGCGCCCTGTGTGGCGTCAGCCTTTCCTCTCCCTTCCGTGCACCTTCGCTGTTGTTTCAAGCGGGGAGACGCTTTTGGCGGGGGTCGGTGCACCGGTTCTTGAGAATGGGCGACCGCGTGGCAAGCTGTGGCTCCTTTACCGCCTCCACCGTGTGGCAGGGAAAATGCCCGCTTTATCCGGCTTTCGTTGGCGATTGGTGGCAGGCAAGCATGTCCTCGCTGCAGGCGGGAATGCGGAAGGGGAAAGAAATGCGCCCTTTGTGTTCCCGCTGAAAGCGGTGCCGGTTCGGCTGAAAGTTTGGGTGCCGACGGCGCTTTTGCCAATGGGATGGGTGCAGGTGTTGATTTGGGCGAGCCTGTTTTTGCTGTTGGTTTTGGCGGCGATTTTAGCGGAACATGCAAAAAAGCGCCCCCCAGAGCGCATGTCTCTCGTAGCGTTGGAAGTGTGCCATGCCCTTTCCGAGCAGTTGTTGCGCAGCCGCGACGCCTCAAAGGTGTTTCAAGCCTTGGCTGATGCGGTCACTACTTGGCTCAACTTGCCTGGCGCCGTCGTTTTGAAGTTAGACACGGAGAACAAAGTTGCCCGCGTGTTAGGCTTTGCCCCGCGCAATTTGGTGACCCAATTAGCCCTCCGCTACTTCGGCATTGACCCGACCCAATTCACCGTCCCCTTTACGGCAGACATTCCCGCTTTCAAAGCCGCCCTTCAAGGTGCCCCCTACATCAGTGCGAACCCGTCCGATTTTCTGGGGGATCTTTTCCCGCCGGACAAAGTTGCCCTCGTGCAACGGTTGCTCAAAGTGAAATTGGGGTGGGGTGCCCTCCTCTTCGCTGAGGGAAAACCCATCGGTGCCCTCTTGACAGCAACTCCTCGCAACGCCTTCTCCGACGAAGAACTAAAAGCGCTGGAATTGATTCGTCAACATGCGGCGGTTTTGTTGGCATTAGCAGAGCAATGGGTTGCTCTTGAGCAATTTCAGGAGTTGGTGGAAAACGCTCCCGTCGGCATCTTCCGCAGCACGCCTGATGGGCGCTTTTTGATGGCAAACGAAACTTTGGCTAAAATCCACGGCTACCAAAGCGTCGCAGAACTGATGGCGCTGGACATTCCCTCTCAGATTTACCTCAATCCCGAAGACCGCGAGCGGTTCAAGCGGTTCATGGAAGTGCACGGCTCTGTCGCCAACTTCCGCTTCCCCATCAAGCGTAAGGACGGCAGCATCGCTTGGGTTGCTGAATGGGCGCGCTCGGTCAAGGACGAGACGGGGAAAGTCCGCTTCTACGAAGGCTTCGTGCTGGATGTCACCGACCAAGTCCAGCTCGTGGAGCGGTTACGGTCTTTGCAGGAGACGTCCCGCACATTGGTCATGCGGTTGGATTTGGACAGCATCCTTAAAGTTGCCGTCACCGAATTTCCGAAGCTTTCCCCCAATGCCGCTGTTTTGGTCTTCCGCTCCGACGATGTCACTGTCACCCTGGAAGCGGCAAGCGAAAACGCCCACGACTTGCTGTCTGTTTTGCACACGGAACACCCGCAACCTCTCAAACTCAACGCGTTCGCTCCCTTGCATGAGCGCCTCCTGGCAGGTGAGCACATCGTCGTGAACGACCTTTCCACTAGTGTCGGTTCCGTCTTTCGGGAGTTGACGAAGCTTGGCTATCAGTCCCTTTACTTGCGGGGTATTGGAGATTCCAGCCATCTGTGGGGTGTCATTGCCGTTTTCCGCAAAGGCGCCTCCTTCAGCGAGATGGACTTGACTTTCCTGAATTCCTTCTGCGACTTCCTCTCTATCGCCGTTAAAAACACCCTTCTTTTTGTGCAAGTGCAGAAAGCCTACGATGAGTTGCGCACAATGTCCGAGCAGGTCGTAGAGCAAGAGCGGCTGAAAGCGTTGGGACAAATCGCTTCCGGTATCGCCCACGACATCAACAATGCCTTAGTGCCCATTCAAGGCTTTGCCGAAATTTTGCTGGAACACAACGACCCCGTTGTCCGCCAGGCTGCTGAGACCATCTTCAAGTCCGCTACCGATATCGCTACAACTGTTCAGCGGATGCGCGAATTCTACCGTCCCCACAGCCGTGACGAAGTGAAAGAGCCTGTGGATGTGAACGCCCTTTGCAAGGATGCCTTGGAAATGAGCCGCCCCCGTTGGTTCAACATGGCGCAAGAGCGCGGCATCGTCATTGAGACCCGCCTGGAGTTGTCGGACGACTTGCCCCCTCTGTCGGGCGTTCCCAGCGAAATCCGTCAAGCCATCATCAACCTCATCCTCAACGCAGTGGACGCGATGCCCGAAGGGGGCATTTTGACCATTCGCACCCACCGGCAAGAGCGCGGTGGGCGAGCGTGGGCAGTGGTGGAAGTCTCCGACACGGGTGTCGGGATGGACGCAGAGACTCGCCGACGCGCTTTTGAGCCCTTCTTCACCACCAAACCGCACGGCTCTGGCTTAGGCTTAGCCGCTGTCTACAGGACCGTCCAACGCCACGAAGGATTCGTGGAAATTGACAGCGAAGTGGGCAAAGGCACCACCGTGCGGCTTTGGTTCCCCAGCAACTTGGTTCTCCCTCAAGCCCTCCCCGAAGGCGAAGTCCCCTCCCTGCGCGTGTTGGTGATTGACGACGAGCCCTCTGTTCGCGAAGTTTTGGCGCTGCTGCTCTACCGCGATGGACACCTCGTCACTACAGCAACGAACGGCGAAGAAGGGGTGATGCTGTTCCAAAACGCCCAATGGCAAGGGAAAGCCTTTGATGTCGTCATCACCGACTTGGGGATGCCGAAGGTAGATGGGCTGCGGGTTGTCCAGAAGGTGAAAAGACTGGCTCCCGAAACGCCCGTCATCTTGCTCACCGGTTGGGGCTTCCGAATTCGCTCGGAAGATGTGCAAAGGATAGTGGATGTGGTGCTGACAAAACCCGTCACCCATCAGCAGTTGCGAAGAGCCTTAAGCCAAGTTTGGAGCAAACGCTTGGAAAAAGCCAATTAGCCCAGAGTGCGGCTCCCTTGTCCTTTCGCCCTTGTCGGTGGCACAATAGCGACAGTAATTGTCGCCATTCGGCTCCAGGCCGACAAGGGCGAAATTTTTTGAAGTCCACCAAAAAGGGGGCACAAAGGCATGGAGAAAGTGCCGATGGGCATCGTCGGTTGCGGAGTGATTGGGCGGGTGCATTTGCGTTGGGCGATGGAAGCACCCTTCATAGAAGTCGTAGCGATTGCCGACATCCGTAAGGAAGCCGCTGAAGAAGTTGCCCAACAATTCGGTGTCGCCACCGCTTACACCGACCCAGAAGACCTCTTCCGTGACCCTCGCGTGGAAGCCGCAGTTTTAGCCTTCCAAACCGCTGGTCGCACCGCTGCGGCACTTCGGGCATTCGCTCACGGAAAGCATGTGCTGTTGGAGAAGCCCGTTGCCATGAATGCGGACGAAGTCCGTCAGATGTTGGCTGCCAAAGGAGAGTTAATCGTCGGCTGCTGCTCCTCCCGTCATCGCTTCCTCCCGTCCTTTTTAGCCGTCAAGTCCTTTCTGGACAGTGGGGCGTTAGGGCAAATTCGGCTCATCCGCATCCGCGCCGCTAAACCCGATGAAGGACCACCGAAGACCCCGCCGCCCCCTTGGCGGTTGCGCCGAGACCTGAACGGGGGTGGCATCCTGATGAACCTGGGCTGTTACGACCTTGACTATTTGCTCGCCTTATTTGACTGGCAGTTGACGCCTCGTTGGGTGACCGCCAACATGTGGACAGTTCCCCCTCCTTTTGAGCCCCATGTTGCTCTGGGCTCGGATGCGGAAACCCATGTCGTCGCCTTGCTCCTTTGCGATAACGGAATCACTGTCGCCTACGAGCGGGGCGAATACATGCCAACGGTGCCTGAGGACAGTTGGGAAATCATCGGCGAGAATGGTTCCCTCCGCTTTGTCATGGTGCCCGAAAAAGGCAAAACAGTTGTCTTCTACAGAGCGACAACGGAAAAGGGCGTGACCCCGCAGGTTATTTGGCAAGGGGACGAACGCTGGGACACCGTCCACCAAGGCGTCCTTTACGACTTTGCCCGTGCTGTGCTGGAGCGGCGCGAACCCGCCACGAACTTGGAGCGCGCCTTCCTCGTCCAGCGAATTACCGACGCCATCTACGAAGCCGCCACGAAAGGCGAACCCCTTGCCCTTGACTGGTAGTCGTCACCCACCATTTGTTGGAGCGGCTGTCCGCCATAACCCAAACGACACCCCTTGTGCCAAACTACCTTGCAGGGTGACAAGCGATGGTGAAGGTGGGATGTTGTTGGCTTTACGCTATCAGCAAATACGGCTACCCGCCCTCCATTGACGACACTCTGCAGGCGCTGAAGGACATGAAAGCGCTGGGCTTTAAGTATGTGGAACTGGAAGGGGTGCGGGAAGAGAACCTGCGGGAAATTTACGCCCGCCGTCACGACCTCAAAGCCCTTTGCGACGATTTGGGGCTCATCGTGGACAACTTCTGCCCCGTGTTACCCGATGTGGTCAGCCTGGACGAAAACAAACGCCAACGCGCCCTCTCCCTCTTTGACCTCGCCGGCGAACTCGCTCACTTCTTCGGCTGCAGCACCATTCAGATGGACTCCTTTACGCCCCCGTTGGCGTTTGAAGGACCCGCCCCCTACAAGCAAATGGTGGACTTCGGCATCCAGTTTAAGGTCAAAGTTGACCCGCAGTTTTCGTGGGAGCGACAATGGGAAGTGTTGGTGGACAGTTTTCGTACTTTGGCACAAAAAGCCTTTCAGGCGGGATTGAAGTTCTGCCTTGAGCCGAGAGTGGGCGAAATGATTAGCAACACCGATGCCGCCCTACGGCTCTTTGACCATGTCGGACACCCCAATTTGGGTTTCGTGTTGGACACAGGACACTTGCACGCCCAAAAGGAAATCCTGCCGCTTTCGGTGGAAAAGTTGGGCAGTCGCATCTTCTACGTCCACCTTTCCGACAACGATGGCAAGAGCAATGAGCACTTGGGCTTGGGGCGCGGGACAGTGGATTTTGAAGGTGTCTTCCTTGCCCTCAAAAAGCACCACTTTAGCGGCATGGTAGGGTTGGATCTCGGACGCATCCCTAACTTGGACGAGGAAATGCGTCGCTCCCGCGATGACCTGCTAGACTTACTCACCCGCTTGGGCATCCCCTACGATGCGTGAGCGGAAGGGAAACGGGGAAGCGGAGAGGCAAAGGAATTCACCGTGTCCCCGTTCCCTCGCATTATCGTGTCTCTTTACGGCTCCCTTCACCGCGTCTCTCGGTGGACGGTGTGTTTGCGGCAGTGCTTGCAATACTTGCGTAACTCCAACCGCTTCTGCGTGCCACCGGCTTCCCGCTTCTTCGTGGTGGTGTAGTTGCGCGATTGGCACTCAGTGCATTCCAGTTGCACGACGATACGCATGGGCGGTCAACCTCCTGTCGCTCGGCTTTGGAGAGCATCGTCAATTTTAGTGCCTCCTCTTTTCCTTCGCCGTTCTTCCCACCCTTTACACATTCCGCCTTCCCCTCGCCAAATTTCTCGCTGCTTTTCGCCCCAACCCCCTTGCGATTTCCAGCCATTCCGCTTGATCGTCGGGGAGGGTGGTTTGGGCGAAGTGGCGCCAGACTTTGGAGCCATCCGGCTCGGCAGCAGCAACCCAAAGGGACAGGGTGCTTCTTGTCAAGCGCGCCAATGCCCCCACCGCGGCGTGGCAGCCGGCGCCCAATTCTTGCGTCGCTGCCCTCTCCGCCTCCACTTCTACCTGAACGGGAAACTCGTCTAACGGGTGAAGGAAGAAAAGGGTGTCCGCATCATTGGTTCGTGCCTCTACTGCCAGTGCCCCTTGCCCAGCAGCAGGACAACACAAATCGGCAGGCAGAAAACAGGCGATGCGCTCTTGCACCCCTAACCGCATCAGCCCCGCCGCCGCCACCACGATGGCATCATATTGCCCTTCGTCCAATTTGCGCAGTCGCGTGTCCACATTTCCCCTCAACTCGCAAAGTTGCCAATGGGGGAAAGCATGTTTGAGTTGGGCTTGACGGCGCAGCGATGAAGTTCCCACCTTCGCATTCACAGGCAACCCTGCAACGACTTCTTGCCAATCTCTAGCATCGCCTTTCCACCCACGAACCACCAACACATCGCGCGGCTCTATTCGGTTGCAAAGGGCAACGACTGAGAGCCCTTCGGGCAACTCACTGGGCATGTCTTTCAGGCTATGCACTGCCAAATCAATTTCGCCTTTCAGCAAAGCGGCTTCTATCTCCTTGATGAAAAAGCCCTTCCCCGAAACCTCCCGTAACGGTCGGTCAGCGATGATGTCACCGAGCGTGCGGATGACCACTGTCTCCACTCGCAAGTTTCGGTAGCGCTCTTTCAATGCCTTGACAACCCATTCCGTTTGCACCAACGCCAATTTGCTCCCGCGTGTTCCTACCCGCAAAAGAGGCTCCATTGTCGTTCACTCCTGCGAAGGTCAATGGGGGGCAAGATAAAGGGCACGCTGTCAAACTTGTCTTTTCTTCCCCGTGTCTCTGCGGCTTCCTTTCATCGTCCCCTTCACGCCTGCACGCCGGCGGCGCGCAAGATGGCTCGTTTGACGATGGCTTGAGTGAGCGGGATTTTGTAGGCATTTTGGGCGAGGGGTTGCGCTTTCGCCACTGCTGCTTTGCCGGCTTGCTCTGCCCATTCAGGGGTGATGCGGACACCCTTCAGCACCGCTTCCGCTTCAAGGGCGCGCCAAGGGATGGGGGCAACGCCCGAAAGGACAATCCGCACATCCTCACACACATCCCCTTTCAGCCGCAAGGCTACTGCCGCCCCAACGAGGGCGAAGTCGTGAGACTCACGCTCCCTGAATTTCAGGTAAGTGCTTTGGGTGTTGGGAGCGGGCGTAGGCACTTGAACTTCCGTGACGATTTCATCAGGTTCCAAAATCGTTTCGTGGTCAAGGCGGCGGGACGGGAGCACGAAGAACTCCTCCAGCGGCACCGTTCGTTGCCCACGGGGGGAAACGATGGTGACGGTGGCGCGCAAGGCGATGAGGGCAGGAGCACAGTCGGAGGGGTGAACGATGTAGCAAGGACCGCCGCCCAAGATAGCGTGATATTTGTTCTCGCCGTTGTAGGCAAAGCATATCGGACCGCCCTTTTTCAAGCAACGGGTATGCTCATCGCGGTAATACCAACAGCGGGGGCGTTGGCACAAGTTGCCGCCAATGGTGCCCACATTGCGGATTTGGGGCGTTCCGACGGAGTGAGCGGCTTCCGCCAGCGCTTTGAACCGCTGCCGAACAATCGGGTGCGCTTCAATTTCTGCCAGCGTCGTGAGCGCACCCAGCCGCAAACCTTCCCGCTCGTTGAACTGAATGTAACGCAGTCCCGCAATCCCTTTCAGGCTGACGAGGCGTTGGGGAGCGATGATTCCTTCCTTCAACTCGCCCAAAAGGTCAATGCCGCCTGCCAAAATTTTCGCCTCCGTAAAGCTCCGTCCCAACTCCCGCACCGCCTCCGCCACCGTTGCCGGCTTGACATACTCAAAGGGGTGCATCACTGTTACCTCCTTTCACGCTCCGCTCACAGACAGTCTTAAGTTTGCCACATTCCGTTTTTCACCGCTCATCCCACAAAGGCGGGGGCAACCGTTTGCGAACGCGCTCTTGCCATGCCCGCAGCACTTCCGCAACGCTCCACGCTTGGGCGAAACAGCCGCGCGGGGTGTGGGGCGGGTCGCCGTCAAAAATCTCGGACACTTGCCCTACGCAGGCTTCCCGCAGATGATGCTGCAGAAAGGAGCGCAACAAAGGCATCACTTTCCTTTGAACCGCCCTCTCACCTTCTATCAAGGCGACGGCATCGGCATACGGACCAAACCACCACGCCCAAACAGTGCCCTGATGGTAGGCGGCATCTCGTTGATGGGGCGGACCTTCGGAGCGCCCCACATAGCGCGGGTCAGAAGGACTGAGCGTTCGTAGTCCGCACGGCGTCAGCAACTCCTTTTCCACGCACCGCAAAACTTGCAACTCGCCCTCTACCGACAGCAACCGAAACGGCAGCGCCAATGCCAAAAGTTGGTTGCACCGCACGGACGCATCAGGGGTTCCGTCAGGAGCGATGGCATCAAATAGACAACCCCTTTTGGGGTTCCAGAAAGTCGCTTCAAAGTGCTGCACCGCTTTTCGTGCCCACCAAGATGCCAAGCGCGCTGTGGAGCGGTCGTTCAAATGGGTTGCCATTCGCTCAAAAAGCAACAAGCCGTTGCACCAAAGGGCGTTCACTTCCACGGGCTTGCCGATGCGGGGCGTGACGGGAACGCCGAAAACTTTGGCGTCCATCCATGTGAGCGCTTCGGAAGGGGCAGGGGAGGTGGAGCAAGGGGCAAGTTCGCCCCATGAGAGTAAACCATCGTCTTTGTCTGTGCCAATGCCGAAGCGTGTCCCCCGCAAATGCCAATGCAAAACTTCCCGCAACGGTTGCCACAAAGAGCGCCGAACCGTCTCCCAATCGCGGGTGTAGCGCAAGTAGCGGTAAACCGCCAACACGAACCACAAAGTCGCATCCACCGTGTTGTAGACGGGTGGGTCGCCGCTTTCGGGAAAGAAGTTGGGCACCATCCCTTGAGACAGATAACGGGCGAAGGTGAGCAAAATTTCGCGGGCGACGGCAAATCGCCCCGTAACCAATGTCAAGCCCGGCAAGGCGATGAGCGCATCCCGCCCCCAATCCGTGAACCAGGGATAGCCTGCGATGACCGTTCTCGTGCCTGCCCCCGAGCGCAAAGCAATGAAGGCTTGAAAAGCGCGAAAAAGTTCTGCTGCCCAATCCTCTTCCCCCTTTGCTATCCATTGCCTTTTCCGATTCCGCTCCCTCGCTTCCCATTCGGGCACTTCCCAAACTTCGCACGGCTCAACGGACGCAACAATGTCCAAACGCCCC
>Ga0210001_100023_pt1 | contig 12651 bp, 11 predicted proteins | sample Antgeofumaro1A2E_FD_188085 | JGI IMG/M metagenome (GOLD analysis project Ga0210001, IMG submission 188085) | Geothermal fumarole subsurface microbial communities from Mt. Erebus, Antarctica - 1A2E (SPAdes) (version 2) | ecosystem: Environmental > Terrestrial > Volcanic > Fumaroles | place: Mt....
TGAGCCAGATGTATTTGCGGTCCCAGTAGGTGGGCGCTTTCTCAAAGATTTCATGCACCCGTTGCCCGAAGTCAATCAGGTGTGGGTCAATGTCCGCTTCGTCCGAGAGGTTCTTGCCGATTTTCGTCAACTTCTCCGTTCCGGGGATGTTGTGACAGCCATGACAGCCATAGTTGACGATAAGCCGAAAGCCTTTCTCTATCAGTTCGGGGTTATCCAACTGAGGGACGGAGCGAAAAGCGACCGGCTTTACGGAAGATTTGTCCCGCAAGGTTAGCAAGAAAGCGGTGATATCGGCGGCTTCCTGTTCCGTCAGCCGCATGTTGGGCATTTTGGCAGCGGGGTCAACGGCTTTCGGGTTTAGCAGCCAATTGTAGAGCCAATCGGGGTTGACAATCTTGCTCCCCACTTTGCTCAGGTTGGGACCGAAATCGTAGTTGCCGAGAACGCGAGTCCCTTTCGCTCGTTCCTTCGGTCCTCCCAACCCATCCACTTGGTGGCATCCCAAGCATCCCACCTCTCGGACTAATTGGCGCCCTCGTTGAGGGTTTCCGCCCGGATATCGCTTTGTCAAGCGGAGGGGTTGAGTGCCATAACTTTCTTGCAGAGTCAGTAACTTTGGCTCCACTTGCCCTTGCGCCACACGAGAGGCGTGGAGCAAGTAAGCCACCAATGCCCACGCCTCATCGTCGTTGAGGTAAAAGAAAGGCATACGAGTCTTCGGCGACCAATCTCTAGGATTTTTGAGCCACCGAAAGAGCCATTCGGGATTGGTCTTTTCGGCGATGTGGGTGAGGCTGGGAGCGAAGGATTTGAGGGAGACAGGAATGTCTTCGTAGCCTTTCACATCGTGACAACCCCAACAGCCCAGAACATAATAAAGTTGCTTGCCGCGTGACAGTTTGGGAGCGCCGGGCAAATTCATCTCATAGCGATGACATTTGCCGCAGGCGGCTTCGGTGTATTTGACGGGAAGCATTGGTGTCTCCCAGAATTTCTCGTTGAAGGCATGGGCTTGCTCCTTGCGCAAGACGCGTCCTTGCCCCTGATGGCAACTGGTGCAACCGAATTTTTCTACAGGATGCTTGCTGAACAACTCTGCTTGGCGAGGGTGCGGCATCAGGGCTTTGAGAAGAACAATTTGCTGTGGGGACGCTTTTTGCTGCTGCAATTTCCGGATGTGGGCTTGCAAGAATTGCCCCCACGACTCTGGCTTGTCATAGCCTGCATGACAGGTCATACAACGGTCGGCAATGTTCAGTTCGGGGTTAAAAACCTGCTGGACTTTGGGGCGGGCTTTTCGGATGCTTTCCAAAGACGCCTGTGCTACTTGCAAGGGAAACTCTTTCTCGCGCAATCTCTCCACCAGCGTTCGTCGCTCCTTTTCCAACTTGGTAAGAGCGCTCTCCACTTCTTGCAGGCGGGCTTGCAATTCTTCTAGCCGTTGGGTCAACTTGTCTACCGTCGGCTTTAAGCGTTCCATTTGCTGGCGGTAGTAGTTCTTGCGGCTTTCTGAGCGCGCCCAGAAAAACTCGTCTTCATAGTGCAGATAGTCTAATCGCACTTCGGAAAGTTTCGTCTGCACCGTTTGCACCTCTTCACTCAAGCGTGCCATTTCTTGTTGCAGTTCCTTGTAGCGAGGGTTGGCAGCAAGGCGCTTCGCGACTTCTTCCAACTGCTTTTTGAGCGCCTGATACTCTTCGTCGTTTCGCAATTCCCGCTTCACTCGGTTGAGTTCCTGCTGGGCATATTGGCGGAACAGGCGGATGTAAGTGGCTTGATAGGGATACCACTCAGGGCGCATCTCTTGGTAAATGATGATGCCGAAAATGACCAGCGCCACAGCCGTCAACAGCGCCAAAATTTGGTTGAGCCGACGGATGTTGTAGAAAGTCTCATCCATTGCGCGCTGTCACTCCCTTGCGCTGAACTAAGGTTGGGGTCAGATATTGAACCAAGGTGTCACCACCAGATATTTGAGCCGGATGCCCCAGAAGAGAGGGAAGAAGCCTAACCGCATCGCCATTTTGAGCGGGATGAGCAAAGTCCACGAAACAAAGAACATTACTATGAGGAAGCGGACCAAGCCCAGTTGGCGATAGTAGTTTAGGGCGCGTTCGCCCCAATCCTTGTGGACGAACCGCAGCCAGAAGGGATAAGTGAACACCAGCAAGTTGTAAAGGGTGTAAAGGAGGAAGCCGACAGGGCAGAACATCCCTTGCGGTGGGTCTTTGTGGAGGGGACACCACCACAGGTGCTCGGCAACGACCTTAATGTGCTCACGAGGTTCCCAAGGCATATAAATCGCCCACGGACCCCATCGGAAGAACTGACCGACAATAATGAGCCCAATCCAGAGCCCAAAGCCGCCGAGGAAGAAAATCCACTGCCACTCTCTTCCCTTCCAACTGTAGCGTCCTATCCCCACATTGGGTTTCGTGTCCACATAAGGGATGACCATCAAGCCGAGGATGATAAGGGTGGGAATAAGCACGCCCGCAATCCATGGGTCAAAGTAAACCAGCAAGTTGTAAAGGGTGTAAAGGAGGAAGCCGACAGGGCAGAACATCCCTTGCGGTGGGTCTTTGTGGAGGGGACACCACCACAGGTGCTCGGCAACGACCTTAATGTGCTCACGAGGTTCCCAAGGCATATAAATCGCCCACGGACCCCATCGGAAGAACTGACCGACAATAATGAGCCCAATCCAGAGCCCAAAGCCGCCGAGGAAGAAAATCCACTGCCACTCTCTTCCCTTCCAACTGTAGCGTCCTATCCCCACATTGGGTTTCGTGTCCACATAAGGGATGACCATCAAGCCGAGGATGATAAGGGTGGGAATAAGCACGCCCGCAATCCATGGGTCAAAGTAAACCAGCAACTCCTGCAAGCCCAGGAAATACCACGGCGCCCGAGAGGGGATGGGGGTTTTTTGGGGGTTGGCTGGCTCTTCCAGTGGGGCATTAAAGACCAGCGAGATGACCAGCAAAACGATGGTGACGATAATGAGCGCCAGAAACTCTTCGTAGACCAAATCGGGCCACACCAAAACGGTGCCACCTTCTTCCCGCCGTCGCTCGGCAGTGGTTGTTTGTCCCTGTTCAGCGGCGTGGCGTCGGGCTGCCGCTCGTTGGGCAGCCGGGCGCGGTTGCGGTTTGGGCGTCTCCTGCGGAAGGGCTTGCTCTGCCATTGCCTTCACTCACTCCTTCCGAACAAAATTTCACAAGGGCGTGGAAATGCCGCCGTCTTTCCGAACGCGCCAGAAGTGGATTGCCATCAACCATGCCACGATGAAGGGAAAGCCTAAACAATGCCACACATAAAAACGCAACAAGGCGTTCTCGCCGACAATGCTTCCCCCCAAGAGAGCAAAGCGGACATCGTTGTATGGCGTCATGTGCAGTTGCGGACCGAAAGGACCTTCATGCCCCAAGAAGGGGGTAGCGCGCGCCATGTTGGTGCCGACGGTTACCGCCCAGAGGGCTAATTGGTCCCAAGTGAGCAGGTAGCCCGTGAAGGAAAGCAGCATCGTCAAGACCAAAAGGGTAACCCCCACGACCCAGTTGAACTCTCGGGGCGGTTTGTAAGCACCCGTTAGGAAGACCCGCAACATGTGGAGCCAAACAGCAATCAACATGGCGTGGGCAGCCCACCGGTGCATGTTGCGGAGAACCCGCCCAAAGGGCGTCACATTCATCATGTCCTTCATGTCCCAGTAAGCATGCTCCACCGTCGGGCGATAGTAGAACATGAGCAGGATGCCTGTGACCGTCAGCACCAAGAACAGGTAGAAACTGAGCCCACCCAAGCACCAAGTGTAGCAAACCCGCACCGCATGACGGGGAAGTTTCGTAGGGTGCAAGTGCAGCACCATGCTCTCCAACACGACCATTAACCGCGAGCGACGGTCTGTCGGCCAAGGGGTGCGGTACATGGAACGGATGAAATGCGTGTTAACGATGCGATAAGCGATCCGTTCCAGCAACCCTTCCCCTTTGCCGTTCGTCTCCTCGGAAGCGACGGTACTCATGCGCTCTTCTTGCTCGGCATGTTGGCGCTCTTCGCTCATTTCGGTGCCCTCCTTTCAAATGCGCAAGATACTTTCTGGGTAAAGTTCGTTGGAGTTCTTGCCGGGAACGCCAGGGAACTTGGAGGTTTTGTCTACGACCAACTTGCCCCCTTCGCCCAAGTAAATCTTGTATCGGTCAAGGGGGCGGGGGGCGGGACCTTCAAAGTTGGTGCCGTCTTTGCGGAAACCGCTCCCGTGACAAGGGCACTTGAACTTCTGCTCCGCATCAATCCAGTTGAACTTGCACCCTAAATGAGTGCAAGTGCCATCCAGCACAAAGAAGCCGTAAGCCTCTCGCACAATCCAAACCCCGTTGCGCTTTTGCACAGAGCCGATAGGATACTCTTGGGGATAACCCACTTCAAAGATGGGCGACGGCTCAAACAGCACATTGGGGAAGAAGAAGCGGGCAAAAATCCAGCCGAAAATGCCCATGATAGTCCAGAAAAAGCCCCAACCTAAAATGGCAAAAGTGTCCGTCAAAAATTGCCGCCGTGTTTTGACCCCTGCCTTCGCTGCAGGGCGTTCTAAAGTGGCTCGGTGCGTCGCCATGCAAGACCCTCCTTTTTCCGAATTTCGCCTAAGGTGTTCCTCTTTGGGCGTTCATAAATGATGCCGCAGTTCTCCTTCGCAGTCAATTGCGCTCCGTCAAAATTCCTTTCTCCTATGACCCATCTTCCCACAAGGAGGCATGACAAAGTTTTTGGAACAGCGAACTATTCTTCCGACACGGAGGGGAGCAGCAATGGGAAAGGTGCGCAGCACTACCATCGTCGCCGTTCGGCGCAACGGGCAAGTAGCGATGGCGGGCGATGGGCAAGTTACTTTGGGGGAAACGGTCGTCAAGCATTCTGCCCGAAAAATCCGCCGCCTTTACCATGACCGAGTGTTGGCAGGCTTTGCCGGCTCGGTAGCGGACGCTTTAGCCCTCTTCCAGCGTTTTGAGGAGAAGTTGGAGGAGTTTCGGGGCGATTTGAAGCGGGCAGCGGTGGAATTAGCCCGAGATTGGCGCACCGACCGAGTGCTCCGGCGTCTAGAAGCCCTGATGATTGTTGCCGACCTTGATAATTTGCTGCTTTTGACAGGGGCAGGTGAAGTCATTGAACCCGATGAGGAAGAGCAAGGTGGCGTGTTAGCCATCGGTTCGGGTGGTCCATATGCGGCGGCTGCGGCAAAAGCCCTTTTACGGTTCACCGATTTGGATGCAGCGACCATCGCCCGCGAAGCCCTAAAAATCGCCGCCTCCTTGTGCGTTTACACCAACGAACACATCGTCGTGGAATCGCTCCCTTAACACTTCCCCTCCCTGTGCTACGCTGTATGCGACGAAAGAAAGCCACTGGAGGCGAAGAGGATGGACGCAAAGCGACATCAGGAACGGTTGCAGCGGCTTCGGGAACAGTTGGCGGAGCGCCGATTGCCCCTTTTGATTGTGTTCAGCCGAGCCAACATCCGCTACTTGACCGGCTTCACAGGAAGCGCGGGAGTTCTTCTGGTGAGTCGAGACGAAACGCCTTTGCTTATCACCGATGGGCGGTATGCCCTTCAGTCTAAAGAGCAGACGCAGGGCACCGGTGTTCTCATCGCCATCACTCGCGAGACGGCGAAGGTGATTGCCAACACCTTGAAACGGTGGAAGGTTCGCCATGTGGCTTATGAAGGGCGCCATTGTTCTGTTGCCTTCCTTGACAGTCTGCGAGAGCATCTGAAAGGAGAGCGCTTTCGGTTAGAGAGCGTGTCGGGGCTGGTGGAGGAACTACGGGCAGTCAAGGACGAAGTAGAGTTGGCACAAATTCGTCAAGCCGCCCAGTTAGCCGATGCCGCGTTTGAGCACGCGTTGAAAGTGATGCAAGTGGGGATGACAGAACGGGAGTTGGCATGGGAGATAGAAGCCTTCCTGAGGACGCACGGTGCGGATGCTATTGCCTTCCCGCCCATTGTCGTCTTCGGAGAGCGAACGGCTCTTCCCCATGGGCAACCTTCCGAGCGCCATTTGCGGAAGGGCGATTTGGTCACTTTGGACTTAGGAGCAGTCGTCAACGGTTACTGCTCCGATTTAACCCGCACGGTTGTCATTGGCAAGCCCACAAGCGACCAACAACGCTTCCACCGCGCCGTTTGGGAAGCACAGCAGCGAGGGATAGAAACGCTCCAGCCAAAACGAAGGGGCAAAACCGTTGACCAAATTGTCCGAGAAGTTTTGAAGGCGCACGGACTTGACAAACTCTTCACACACGGGACGGGACACGGTGTTGGGTTAGAAGTGCACGAATTGCCATCATTAGGACGGCGCTCTAAAGATGTGCTTCAGCCCAACATGGTGGTCACAGTGGAGCCTGGCGTCTACGATGCTCGTTTGGGTGGGGTGCGTTTGGAGGACTTGGTGTTGGTCACACCGCAAGGTCCCGAACGGCTCACTCATTCCCCGAACCCGCCAAAGTTGTTGAGCCTTTAAGGGGCACAAAAAGAAAAAGGGCGGGCAAAAACGCCCACCCTTCCTCGGTTTTTAGGAGAGGGCATCGTTAAACGCCGACAGCGACGCCTGTGAGGATTTCGGCAGCGATTTCGGCAGCTCGTTTGCCTGAAAGGAGCATAGCGCCGAAGGTCGGACCCATGCGAGGTAATCCATAAGTCTCCGCTACCGCCATGCCCGCAACAATCAAACCGGGGAACACTTCTCCCGTGTGCTCCACCACAGCGTCCTCACTTCGTTCCACCCACATAGCGCCCATGCCGGGCACTTTAATGAGCCCGCGCTTTTCCAGTGTTTTGACGACAGAGGCATCATGCCCAGTGGCATCAATGACCAACTTGGCTTGGATTCCAATGGGGTCAAGGCAGGTAATTTCACGGGGCAACTTGGTGACAGGCGTCCAGTTAATCACGACCCCTGCCACTCGCCCGTTGTGCAAAATGACATCCTCCACGATGGTCATGTTGGCGAACTTGACCCCCCGCATCACAAGCGGCAGCAATGAGTTTGGAGCAAGCGTGAGGAGCATCGGCGACATACAATCCTTCCGAAGCCTCCTCGTAAGGCACTCCCAGTTCGTCCAAAACCTCCTGAGAGGGCTCTCGGAAGGTGGCTTTGTTCATCAGGTAACCCCCAATCCAAAAGCCACCCCCAAGGTAGTTCATCCGCTCAATGACGAGGGTCTTGAAGCCCCGTCGGGACAATTCGCGTCCCGCCATCAGACCGGCAGGGCCGCCACCGACCACAATGACATCGCTTTCGGCATACTCTTCCAGTTGCCTCAGGAAGCCGCGCACGATCGCGCGTGTCACTTCTTTTTCGTCCACAGGCTTGAACAGTGGCATGGGCATCAGCCTCCTTGCCGTTTTGGCGAAATTGAATTATGGCACGCTTGCTGGAAAAGGGCATTAATGTCCTTGTCAATTTGTCAATCATGCCCTTCTGAAGCGGAAGGCGAAGCGATAGGTTGCTGGTAGGCTTGCAAGCGCTTCAACAGCGCCATAGACTCTGCCCGATGCTCCATCGCCCGCTCTACTTTCAGCGCCAACAAGTCGTAAACATCCACGCCGGGGATGTTCTTCTCCAAGTAGTCGTAAGCACCTCGTTTTAGGCATTCCACAGCGTTGGTGACGCTCCCGTAGGCAGTGAGGATGATGACTTCTGTCAAGACATCGCGCAGCAAGGCTGCCTTCAACACTTCCAACCCGCTGTTTTCAGACTCCATCACCATGTCGGTGATGACGACATCATAGGGCGGGTCGGCGCTTCGGATTTTCTCAATGGCTTCTGTTTCGCTGGAAGCCGTGTCCACTTGGTGCCCGTCGCGTTCCAAGCGCAATTTAATGGCTTCCCGTGCCAATTCTTCGTCGTCAACCACCAAAATGCGTCCCATCAGCCATTCCCTCCTTGAGGTGGCTCTATGGCGGGAAGGGTGAGGATGAACAGGGCTCCTTCGCCTTCGCGCCCGCGCTCTTCTATAGAGCCACCGTGGGCTTCCACAATCCCCTTGACAATGGCTAATCCTAACCCCATGCCTTTTGCCCGTGTAGTGAAGAAGGGTTGGAAAATTTGCTCTTTCAGGCGCTCGGGGATGCCCGGACCTGTGTCGCGGATGAGGACTCGAGCATGCCGGCGCCCTGACCAGCGGCTAACGGTCACGCGCACATGGATTTTGTCACCTGCCTTTAGGAAATGGACAGCGTTCTCCAGTAACTCTCCAAAAGCATTCCGCAATTTCTCCGCATCGCCCTTTACCCAAACGGGTTGTTCGTCCAGCGCCAATTCAAAAGTGATGTGGGGGAACTCTTGGGCATACTCTCGCACCAAATCTTGCACCAAGTCGGAGAGGCACAAGGGCTGCAAATTCAATTGAGTTGCCTTGACAAAATCGCGCAAATCTTGCAGTAAGATTTCTACTTCGTAGAGGGAGCGCTCCACGCTTCCTAAGAGGCGTTGGGTATCTTCCGAAAGGGGCAAAGGGCTCAAACGAGATCCCAGTTCCTTCAATGCTCCCTTCATTGCGAAGACTTTGTTGCCAATCATGTGGGCGATGCGGGCAGTCAGTTCACCCACGGAAGCGATGTGTTGCATAGTGAAGAGGCGTCTCTGCAACTCTTCTCGCTCCAACGCCGCCCCCAATTGGCTGGCGAGGGTAAAGAGCAACTCTTCTTCGTCGTCGGTGAACAGGTAAGGTGGGGCGGCGGGCGAAGCCCGCTTGCGCAATACTCGCAAAACGCCTAACACTTCATTGCGCCCCCGCACGGGCACCGCCATGAAAGCACTGATTTCCTCGGGATTAAGTTCCAAGTAGAGCCCTTTCCATCGGGGGTCTCCCATTACCCCGTTGAGACGAGCCGGCTTGTTGTGGAGCGCCACCCATCCCGTCAATCCTTCTCCAAAGCGATAAGTGGCTTGTCCAACGAGGGAACGCAATAAACCCCGTGAAGCGCGCAGCACTAACCGATTGATGGATTTGTCCACCAGAAAAAGGGAACAGTCGTCCGCATCCAGCAAATGGGCAGCCACTTCCGTCACCCGCTCCAAAAGGGCGTCAATGTCTGTTGCTGCCGCCAATTCCTTCCCCAATTCCACCAACGCCCGCTCCCGGTTCTGGTAGTCGGCAAGGGAGAGCGCAAGGGAAGCAATGGACGCCAACGCCGAGAGGACTTTCAATTCCTTCTCGCCAAAAGCGTTCCCCTTTTCGCTCTCCACATTCAACACGCCTAACACCCGCCCCCCTCGTCCAATGAGCGGCACGGCTAATTCGCTGCGGGTATCGGGGAAGAGGGGATAGTAGTGCGGATCTTGCGTGACATCGGGGCACAGATAAGGTTGCCCGGTGAAGGCGACATAACTGGAGATGCTGTGACCGGGAGCGTCCGTGACCTGGAAGCGTAAATCAGGTTGCCTTTCTGTCCAGCCTAAGCCAGCGACGAACTTAGTGACTAACTCCCCCGTCCGATGGTCTACCAACGAGATTGTTCCCCGCGTGGCGTTCACCGCTTCCAGACCTTCTTCCAAAATCGTCCGCAGCAAAGTCTCCGTGTTCGTGATGACCCCCCCAAAAGCGATAGGAAGGTTGCGCTATTTTGGCAGTGCCTTGAGACTGCATGCCTATTCATTCGCCTCCTTAGCGACGTGACGCTGCCATAATTTTGTTGCCCTTCGCCTTCCCTGACAAAATGCTAACACTGCCAACCCGCTGTTGAGGGTAACACGCATAGCGAGGGTTGATGGGCAATGGAAGCGGTCTTGACTTTAGGACAATTTCCCAAACCGTTAGCCAAAATGGTGCGCGTTGCTGCGGATGTTGCCCGAATGCACCGATGCGCTCTCTTTCTCGTTGGTGGGTTCGTGCGGGATCACTTTTTGGGGCGGGAGAGTTGGGATTTGGACTTCGCCATTAGCGCAGACCCCCTCCGATTTTCCCAGGAAGTGGCAGAGAAAATTGGGGGGCAATTCGTGCCCCTTCACTTTGAGCCCCCAACAGGACGAATTGTCCGTTGGGACGAAGAAGCCCCCGATGCGACAGCAGACTTCACTGAACTGCGGGGCGACTGGAAAGAAGATGCTCGCCACCGAGATTTCACCTGCAACGCCCTGTATGTGGACGCTCTGAAATTGGTGGAGCACGGGAGTGCCCCTGTGCGAGACCCCTTAGGCGGGCTAAAGCACTTGCGGCAGCGTTTATTAGTGCTCCCCCATCGGCGTGTCCTTTGCGATGACCCCGTACGCATTCTGCGCGCCTTTCGCTTTGCGACGACTTTACAGTTTCAAATCACTTCGGATACCCTGTCCGCCATTTCGTCCAGTGTCCTGTTACTGCTCAATGTTCCCGCCGAACGCATCTTGATGGAGTGGGCATGGATTTTGCAAGCCGAAGCCGCTAGCGAGGCGTTATTGGCAATGGACGCAAGCGGCGTGTTATCGGCTGTGCTGCCCGAACTGGAGAAACTCAAAGAAGTTCCCGCCGCTGGCTACCACCACCTTGACGGTTTTCACCACACTATTGAAGCCGTAAGAATGGTGGAACGAGCCATCAATGCCGAGACTGAAGACGAGGCGCTCAATGCCTTGCTAAAGAAAGTGCGCGATGTCTTTTGGGCTCAGTTCGGTTACAAGCGATATGGGGTATGGGTGCTCAAATTTGCTGCCTTGCTGCACGATATTGCCAAGCCGGCGACAATGACCTGGGACGAGGAAGGGAATTTGCACTTTTACGGTCACGAGAGGGTTGGGGCGGAAATGGCGGCGAAAATTGCGGAGCGAATGAAGTTATCCCGACGGGAGCAAGAGTTGGTGGTCGCTTTGGTGGGGGCACATATGCGCCCGATCAATTTGGCGGGGGGACGGCAATTGACTGACCGTGCCCTTCGGCGCTTCTGGCGGGACTTGAGCGATGTCGGTGGCATCTACTGCGTCGCTCTTTCCGCTGCCGATTTGATGGCAACGCGCGGAAAGGACATGACAGAGGAGCACCGACAGCGGCATTACTATGTCTTGCGGCGCCTCATGGAAACCTTCTTCGCCCTCAAGGAAGCCCGAGAGCGCATCCGACTAATTACGGGTGACGAAATTATGGAGCGCTATGGAATTCCGCCATCGCCATTAGTGGGCAAAGCCCTGCGGCTCATTGAAGAAGCCGTTTACGATGGACGCGTGCAAACGAAGGAGGAGGCGTGGACATTGCTGGACGCTGCAATGGCGGAATGGCGAAAGGAAGAGGGCAGGAAGTTGAGTTGAAGGAATGGACAAGGGGCGGAGGCATGGGATTTTAGGGGAGTGCTTGGTTCTCGGACGGCGGTTCGTGTGGACGGCTACAATGGGCGATTGCCCGACATTTTGTTCGTTTGCAAGGAACGGCGACACATCATCACCGACGAAGCCCTGTGGAAGCGCCCGATTGGGTGGTGGAGATTCACTCGCCGAGCAATCGCCAGTCGCAAGTGGCGGAGTTGTTAGCGGACTACTGGGTTGGCAAGTGTGACTTAAGGGTGCAGCAAAAAATTCACAGCAGCGTCAAGGGCGTTATTCAATTGGCGCATCAGCGAGGGGCGTAAACTGTAGCCGTGCCCCAGTCCTTCAATGAGCACCAAAGTTGCTTTCGCTCCCGCTTTTCGCATCGCTTCCACGAAGCGGATGGCTTGGTCGGGGGGGAACGAGCACATCTTTCGTGCCTTGAATGAGGAAGCACGGAGCAGCACGGGGGTGAACATGAAAGATAGGCGAAGCGTCGCGCCACAGGTCGGGTGCTTCTTCATAGGTGGCACCCAGAAAGTGCAACAGGTAGTTGGGGAGCAAGGGAGGGGGATGGCGAGCAGCATCCCGATAATAAAGGGCTGTCAAGTCCGTTGGAGGGAACAAAGCCGCCACCTTCACCACCTTGTCGCCTTTCGTCTCGCTCCCGCGAACGCCAAGCAACAAGGCAAGATGCCCTCCTGAGGAGATGCCGAAAGCGACGATACCCTCAGCGTTGAGGTGCCACTGCAAAGCATGCTCCCGCAGCCACCGAACGGCGGCTTGACAATCGTGCCATTGGGCGGGGAAGGGGAACTGAGGGGCAAGGCGGTAACCCACGCATGCGACAGCGACTCCTCGGCGGGCTAACCAGTAGCCCATCCACGCCATATCCCCCTTGCTCCCACTGCACCACGCCCCTCCATGCAGGGCAATGACGGTCAAGTAGCCATCCTCGGGCGGAGGGGTTTGGGGCAGGAACAAATCCAGCCGCACCGGCACCCCGTCCTGTTCAGCGTAGACGAGGTCTCGGTAAACGCGCACTTGTTGTTCCCAACGGTGACGGGTTCGCCGCTCCAGCCAATTCAGAAAACTCACCCAAAACCCCGCCACAATGGCTTCCCACCAAACTTGCGCTTTAATTCGCAATCTATCTCCCCCCGACGAAGCCATCGTTGGTGGCTCAGACACTTTAAAATTGTGGCAAACCGCTGTGCCTTTGGAGGGACGAAGGATGGCAATCGTGGGAATCGGCTTGGACATTGTGGATGTGGCGCGTGTTCGGGAAATGGCGGAGCGATATGGGGAACGATTTTTGCGCCGTGTCTTCTGTGAGGCAGAACTCAGCTATTGCGCCCGTTTTGCAGACCCC
>Ga0210001_100025_pt1 | contig 12459 bp, 9 predicted proteins | sample Antgeofumaro1A2E_FD_188085 | JGI IMG/M metagenome (GOLD analysis project Ga0210001, IMG submission 188085) | Geothermal fumarole subsurface microbial communities from Mt. Erebus, Antarctica - 1A2E (SPAdes) (version 2) | ecosystem: Environmental > Terrestrial > Volcanic > Fumaroles | place: Mt....
GGAATGAAGCCCGAAACGAAAGAATGGGTGGAAAAGGCAGAAGGTGACTGGCGCGATGCCCATTACTTAGCCCAAAGTCCTACACCCAATTGGGACAATGTTTGCTTTCACGCTCAACAATGTGCGGGGAAGTATTTGAAGGCAGGCAGCACTTGACTGAGCGGGATGCCAGAACCGCTGGGAGCAGGCGGTGCCAAAATGTCCTCGCTCATGGCAGGACCGGGTAACAATGGTTGCGAACCTGTCAAGGCTTTCGGGCGAGTCCGAACTTTCAATTGCACGGGCTCTTTGCCGATGTTGAAATTCTCCGGTTGCCCCACCCATTCTCCCGTGCCCCAATCGGGTCCTTGCCCTAACCCAAAACCTGTCCTTCCGCCTGCGCCGAAACCGGCGCCACCCAGCCCCACTCAGCCAAATCCGAAGTGGGGGCGGTGACCCCGCCCCGACCCCGGGCAGGTGCCGCTTTCCTTCAATCGCTTGGCGGCTTCCAATAGTTGCTTTGCCAACTCGCGAATTTTCTCGTCATCACCGTATTGCTTTGCCAACTCTTCTAATGCCTTCTCCAACTCCCGCAGCATTCGCTCCAACTCTTCAGGCGATAGTTGGGGGATTTGCCCTTTTTGCAGTTGCTCCAACTGCTTTTGCAATTCTGCAAGGAGCCGCATCGCTTCTTGGAAGTTTGGGTCATTCATCAGTTTTTGCAGGAACTTTTGGGCTCGCTCGGAAAGTTGCAGGGCGCGCATTTGTTGCTGTAGGCTTTGCAGTTGCTGCTCCAATAACTGTCGCTCCGCCATCGTCAACGGTTGCCCTTCAAGGTTGCGTCCCGATTGGAGCATTTGCTGCAACTGGGCTTGCTGTTGGCGCAAGGCTTCCATGAGCCGTTGCGCTTCCTGCGGGCTTATTTGCCCCATGGCACTCAAGGTGCGCTGAAGCAATCGCTTCTCTGCCTCCAACAACCTTCGTTGCATTTCCGTCAATTGGGGGGAACGCAATTGGCGCTCAATTTCCTGCATCCTTTGGAGCAGCCCCTGCATCTCCCTCATTTGCGACGACAAGGCTTTGTGCTTCAATTGCTCCTTTAGTGTTTCGGCAGCGGTGACGGCTTTTGTGGAGACGCGCCGCAGGTGTTCTTGCGATTGCCGCTGCAATTTTTCCACTTCCGCCAGTAACTTCTCCGCCTTGACAAGGGCTTCTTTCTTGCTGATGCGTCCTTGCTGAGCGCGCCGATACAGTTCCTGCAATTGCCGGGCAATGGCTTTCTCCAAGCGGTTTGCCTTGGGCTCTTTTGCGTGCTTCACAAGGGGGTTGAGCACGCGCCGCAAGTTTTCGGCAATTTGCTTGGCTTCCTTACGGTCTTGACGGAACGATGTCAACAACGGGATAGGCAAATCGGGCAAGAAGCGACTGACCAATAGCGTCAAAATGAGAAACCCAAGAGCGCCATGCCAGAGGGTTAGGCGAAAGCGGAAGAGTTGGGATGGGCGAATAGAAGCAAGGTGAATTGATGCATCTTCCCGAAGGGGTTCTATGAAAGGCGTTTCGCTGCACAATAACGCCGTCGTCACCCTGTCTTTCAAGTTGGCGCGGCGGTCAATGAGTTGAGCGACGACTTCAGCGGGGAGAGAACGCCAAAGGGCATAAAGGATGCCAGCGAAGATGCCAAGAGCGGGAAGCAAAACCAAAACAGGTGGTTCAGTCACCCACCATCGTAACCAATCGCCGATGTCAGCAAGCAACGCTAAGGCTAAACTGACAACACCCCCAATAGCAGCATAACGCCACGCCAGCACCCACCGCACTCGCCACCTGAAGGTGCGGAGTTGTCGTTCCAACGCATAACGCTCCATTGCAAACACCTCCCGCATCTGAACCGAGAAAAAAACGACAGCCTTGTCAATTTTAGCGCTTGCTAAAACCGAGAAGGCTTCATCTTGCGCAAGCGAGGACGCCTGCGCCACTGAGATCAAGGTTGCACCGAAAGGGCAAGACTTCCATGTCTTGCCGATTTTGCCGTTGGGAAGGTTTGGCTCCACCGAGCCACAAATCGTTTGGTCAGGCAGGAGTCCGCCCCTTTCTCTCCGACAGGGCGGGGCTATATGGAAGCCGCTTTCACAGTGTCACTTTGCTCGCACCCAGAGGGCGACATCTCGCTCCAGAACTGCAAGGTGGACGGGCAACTTCCCACCTTTGGCGATGGCTTCCATCTCCTTGACAACCTCCCCCTTCCAAGTGTCCCACACTGTGATTTGGTAGCGTCCGTCGCGCAGACCACGAAGGGTAAATTGCAAGTTGTGAAGGGGGCTTGGCTTTTTGCCTTCCCGTGCTGTCTGGAAGTTGCTGTCTTGAGGCTGAACCCAAATCACCGCTGCCGTCAGCGCCTGCATGCCGATGAGAGTGACTTCGCCAAAGCGTCGGTTCCGATAAGGCGTGAAGCGATATTGGCTGATAGTGCACCAGTCGTCACCTTGATTGTCCACTTCCACGATGTGCCGCCCTTTCGGGATGGGCACTTCAAAGTCTCGCTCGTAGATGTAGTCCCACTTGCGCCACTGCGCATCCCACCGTCGCTCACGGTAACTGCCTTCTCGGTAAGTGCGCCCTTGCTCGTCGGCGCGTTCGGCACCTTCCGGCAACGGTTGCCGCCACACTTCTTTGCCATCTACCCGAGCAATGAGCAACGAACCCGACGAAACCGTTCCGACGCGCAAAATCAACTTGCCATTAACGGGGAAGTCCACAACGAACTTGGGCGGGCGATACATGTCGGGCTTGCTGGGCGAGAACAGGAACACGCTGGTCTTCCCTTCCCCTTCCACCCGTCCGTCCTGATGGAGCGTGAAAGTATCGCCCGTCGGTCGTTGCCAACCTAAACTGGGCATGAAGACGAAATCGCCGAAAGGCGGGTCGGGCGATTTCGCGAGCACGGGAAGCGAAGCCTGAAGGGGCTGCCAATCTTGAAGCCAACCTTGCCCCACTAACTTGACAAAATCGGCAACGGGTCGGAAGTGGTGCCACAAATTCAGGCGGTCAATATAGGCGTCCCAATACCAAACGCACGCCGTTCCCATCCCGCGACTTGCCAACGATGCCCATACGCCGTTGTGCCAATGCAAGGCATTGCCTTGCGGGTCGTAAGCGAAGTCGCTGGTGCGCCAATCAATTCCAAACTCGCCCAAAAGGAACGGCTTGCGATACTTGCTCGTGTATTGCCAATTCAAATTGGCAACGGTCAAGGCACTGTCCCGCTGGCTTCCATCGCCATACCAGTGAGTTTGCGCGAAATCCATCTTAGGCAATTGCCACACTGCATCGTCGCCGTAGGTGGTCGTGAGCAAGTGCCCGTAAATGTCAAGGCGGCGAACGAATTGCGCCATCTCGCCAATCCAATCGGCGGGGGCGTGGACTTCGTTCCAGAACTCAAACGCCACCACATGGGAACTGTGAGCATAGCGGGCGATGATGTAACGAAGGCGTTGCTTGTAAAGGCGTTTGGCTTTGGGGTTCGTCCAGAAATCAGCGGGTTTGTCGCACGGACCGCCGTTTTGGCGGTTGTAGGGGTTTTTCTCCCATGCTTGCTCGCCGAAGTAGAGGGGACGGTCTGCCAACTCGCCGTGATAGCCTAAGCAAAGCATCAGGTAAATTCCGTTCCGCTCGGCAATGCGGATGAGTTCGTCAATGCGCCATGCATTGTCTAAGGCATACTTGCCAATGCCCAAATACATCCCGCTGCCATCGCCTTGCGTCCATTCCAAACCCATGTTCCAACGGACGAGCCAGATGCGGGCAAAATTGGCGCCGTTCTCCCGCATTGCGGCGAACCAGCCCTCGTAGTCGGACAAGCGATTGCCCCACGACCAGCAGACATTCAACCCGACAGGCACGAAGGGAGTTCCGTCGTCAAATTGCAAGTGCCAAAACTTCCCGCGCCGCACAAACCCTTTCGCTGACGGATTGGGCTTTACCACTAACTTCCTCCACTCGGACACCACTTGCTGCTCCTCTGCCTCTCCGCACCCCGTCCTCTTTGCTCCTTGCTCCACGATGATTCGGTAGCGGTAAACCCCCGTCTCCATCGGAGTAAAGCGGATGGCGAAATAAGGGTCACCAATTTTTCGGAGCCGCCGACCGTCTCCGAGACGCTCAAAATCCTGAGCGAAAAAGCCGGGAATGGAAAATCGCTTCCCTGACGGGGCGACAATTTCTGCTTCCACCCGAATTTGGTCGGGGTTAAAGGGATTGTCGTAAGTGGCATCCAAGTCAAGGCGCACCTCAAGGGTTTCGTAGCGGCGCAATTGCGTGGCGCTCGGTCGGACTTGACGAAGGCGCAACGGCGCTTGCTTGCTCAAAGCCATCTTCTGCTGCTCCCATTGTGCTCGCACCGCTTGCTCCCACAAATGGGCTTCTTCGGGCGACAAAACGGTCAACTGCAACTTCGCTCGCACTGCTTCTCCTCGCTTCCATGCACCGTGCTTGAGATGCATTTGCAGTTCAAAGGAAGGGATGCCAAACTGGCGGTCGTCTTGCAAGGTGACGCTCCCGATGCCTTGAACAAACTCAAAGCGCACTGCCCACCCGAAGGGCAATTGCCACATCACCGCCACAATATCGGTGCGGGAAAACAAGTGGTAGGGTTGGGGTAAAGTGGCGGGGAAAATGCCCGAAAGGACTTCGCCCAACTCCGTCACCATCACCCAACGCGCTTTGCCCGCATTGCCTTCGGTGGGAAGGAAGCAACGGAGCATAGCGGTCTCTAACGCAAAATCCATGAGTGCCTGCAACTCGCAAGAGAGCGAGAGGTCTTGCCCTTTCGTAATTGCCGTTTGTGTCAAGGCGACGCTTGCACCATTGCCCTTCATCTCCCCTTGCCATTGGCGCTGACCGTTCGCCGTGAAGGTGATGCGCACAGTTTTGGGGTCAAGTTGGTCGGCGAAACTCCCTTGCCATCCGGGCTTGACAAGGACGCATCCAAACTCGCGCACCATCATTTCGCCAGCAAGGGTGACCGAAAAAGCGCCAGTGGGGGTGAAGTCCCACTGGGGCGTTTGCGCTGCGCTTGCCGCCAGTGAAGCGAGCACCAGAAAACTCATCCCACCTCCCCCCTTTTCGCTGCGAGTATCCATCGTCGTGGCTAATAGCCACTCCAATAGTGCCCATCAAGGTAGCACGGAATTCGCCCCTAAAAACTTGCGGTTCACGATGCAGCGGCTTTCGCCTTCTCGGCTTTCCAATCGGCAATGCCTTTGCGAACTTCTTCGGCACTAGCGTACAGGACTTTTAGTTCCTCGTCGGTCAACTTCAACTCCACAATGCGCTCCACGCCCCCTTTGCCCAAGATGACAGGCACGCCGATGAAAACATCCGTCAAGCCATATTCGCCTTGCAACAGCACGCTACAAGGAAGGAGCCGTTTCTTATCTCGGACAATGGCTTCCACCATTTCGGCGACTGCCGCTCCGGGGGCATAGTAAGCGCTGCCCGTTTTGAGCAGGTTGACAATTTCTGTGCCGGCTTTTCGGGTTCGGTCGTTGATTCGCTCAATGGTTTCGGGAGGCAAGAGTTCGGTGATGGGCACTCCCGCAACAGTGGTGTAGCGGGGCAGCGGTACCATTTGGTCGCCGTGGGAACCGAGGACCATCGCCTGTACATCCTTGACCGAGACGCTAAGCTCTTGCGCCACGAAATAACGCATGCGGATGGAGTCCAGCACGCCTGCTTGCCCCATCACTCGCTCGCGCGGGAAGCCCGTCACTTTCCAAGCAATGTAGGTCATGACATCCAGTGGGTTCGTCACCACGATGACGATGGCGTTCGGTGCCAGTTCACGGATGTTGTTGCAGATGCTTTCCACGATGTTGGCATTGGTCATCAGCAAGTCCATGCGGGTCATGCCCGGTTTGCGAGGAACGCCAGCAGTGATGACGACCACATCGCTGTCTTTGATAACGCTGTAGTCGTTCGTTTTTCCAACGAGCGCCACATCAAATCCGTCAAGGGGCGATGATTCCGCCATGTCCAACGCTTTCCCTTCAGCGACGAACTCCACAACATCTACCAAAACGATGTCGCCCAACTCTTTTTGCGCCATCTTCAAGGCTGCCGATGAGCCGACCATCCCTGCGCCCACAATGACAATTTTCGGTCGCCCCAACATCTCCAATTCTCCCCCTTTGTGCTTGTCTTAATGGCAGCAGCAGTTACGCCGCCTCCGTCACACAATCGCCAACATCCGCTCAATGGCTCGGCGGGCTCTGGCTGCAATGTCTTCAGGGACGGTCACTTCGTAAACCATGTCCCTCAAGGCGCGATAAACCTTTGGCAAGGTGATGGTCTTCATGTATTCGCAAAGGGCGTCTTCCTTGACAGGGATGAAGCGTTTTTGGGGGGCTTCCTTGCGCATCCGATGCAGAATGCCGACTTCGGTAGCGACCAGATGGGTAGGAGTAGGCGAGTTTCGGGCATGGCGAACCATGCCGCTGGTGCTGTAAATGAAAGTTCGGTCGGCAGGTAAGTCGCCCTCCGCCAACGCATACATGCATTGGCTGATGCAGCCGCATTCAGGATGCAGCAACAAGTCGGCATCGGGGTAGCGCTCAAACAGCCCTTGGATGTATTCGGGACGAATGCCTGCATGGACATGGCACTCGCCCGGCCACAAATACATGCGCCGCCCTGTCATTCGCTGCACATAAGCGCCCAAGAACATGTCGGGCAAGAACAAAATCTCTCGGTCGGGCGGAAGGGATTGGACGACCTTGACCGCATTGGCAGAAGTGCAGCAGTAATCTGCTTCCGCTTTGACTTCTGCCGTCGTGTTGATGTAAGCAACCACGATAGCGTTCGGGTGCTTTTCCTTCCATCGGCGCACTTGCTCAGCCGTCACACTGGCAGCAAGGGAGCAACCTGCTTCAAGGTCGGGAAGGAGCACTTTTTTGTCAGGGCACAAAATGGCTGCTGTTTCCGCCATGAAGTGGACGCCACAAAAGACGATGACGTCTGCGTCCGTCTGAGCGGCTTGACGGGACAACTCTAACGAGTCGCCTACAAAATCGGCAAGGTCTTGGATGACGGGCAATTGGTAGTTGTGCGCCAAGATAACGGCGTTGCGCTCCTTCCGCAAGCGGTTGATTCCCTCAATAAGTTGCTCCTCTGTCATACGCCGAATTTCCTCGTCCTCTTCCACCGCCCGCGTCGCTTCTGTGTAAGCGACGGACGAAGGTTGCCTAACGGGAAGGGTCTCTATCTCCAGCATCGCCAGTCACCTCGTTGTCAAAGGCAGTCACAGTGACGAAGGCCCTTTCAAGGATAGCACACCTTCCGACGGCTCAGAACAAGTGCACAGTGACTGGCTCGCCAGCAGGAAGGAAGGTGACTTCCTCAGGGATGACGATAAAGCCATCGGCATCGGATAGGCTGGTGATGGCGGCGGACTCTTTGTAAGCACTTTCCACCCTGTACCCTTTTCCCTTTGCCCCATGCTCCCCCGTCCCTTCTTGCAAGCGCACTGTCAAGAACTGCCGCAACCCTTCGGGGGAATGGACTTCGTGGGCCAATGCCGCCGGGACCGTCAGCGGTTTCCATTCGGGCAGCCGCGCCAACTTTCGCCACACAGGAACTAAGAGCACATACGCCATCATCAAGCAGGAAGCGGGGAAGCCGGGCAGGTTGACCACTAACTTGTCCCCCACAACGGCAGCAAGAGTGGGGCGACCGGGACGAACGGAAAGTCCATGAAAAAGTAATTCCCCCCGCTCCCCGATAAGGCGGGGCAAAAGGTCTCGCTCGCCAACAGCGCTTCCTGCCGAGAACACCACCATGTCCGCTTCCGAAAGAGCCTCCTCCAGCATTCCCCGCAGAGCCACTTCTTCATCTGGCACAATCGGTTTTGGAAGTGGCTCGCAACCGTGTAGGGCAGCCAAGGAAGTCACGGTGTAGGTGTTGGTGTCGTAAATTTGCCCGACCCGCAATGGCGCTCTGGGGCGCACGATTTCGCTGCCCGTCGGTAAGATGGCAATTTTAGGGCGGGCGTAAACTTTGGCTTGGTCTTTGCCCAATGCCGCCAGAACGCCAACTTTTGCAGGCGTCAGAAAAGTTCCTGCAGAGAGAACTCGCTCCCCTGCCCGAATGTCCATCCCCCGTTCGTTGATGTTGGCATGGCGGGGATAGGCTTTCTGAACTTGAACCCAATCGCCCTCTCGGTGGGTATCCTCAAAAGGAACGACGCAATCGGCTCCTTTCGGGATGGGGGCGCCCGTTGCCACTTGGGCACAGGCGCCTTCCCTTATCCCCCACTCGGGCGGGGCATCGCCAGCAAAAATTTGCCCGATAACCTGAAGGGAGACTGGCTGAACGGGTGACGCTGCTTGGATATCGGCGGCTCGCACCGCATACCCATCCATTGCCGCTCGGTCAAAGGGGGGGACATCAAAAGGTGCCACCACATCCTCCGCTAATACCCGCTGCCCACATTCTGTCAAGTATACTTCCTCCTTCCGTTCCACCGGCTTTACGGCTTTAAGCAAGCGCCCCAAAGCGACCTCAAACTTTGTCAATGGCTTCCCGCCGTGATAGTAGCGCACGGCACTCCCTCCTTTTGTCATGGGGCGAGACCACCATACCACAATCCCGTTCGCTCGTCCAAGCCGAACATCAAGTTGAAACATTGGACAGCATTGCCTGATGCTCCCTTGACCAAATTGTCAAGGACAGACAAAGCGATGACACGCTGGGTTCGTTTGTCCACGACAACAGCGACATCGCAGAAATTGCTGCCCACGACGGCTTTCACGCGGGGTAACTCTTCTGCGTCCAGAACCCGCACGAAGGGCTCACCGGCGTAGTCGGAAGCGTAAAGGGCGTGGACATCTGCTGAGTTCATCGGTGCTATTAGGGTCGCATAAGCCGTCGTGAAGATGCCACGCACCATCGGGACAAGGTGAGGGGTGAAGGTGATGCGAACAGGCTCTCCCGACAGCGACGAAAACTCTTGCTCCATTTCAGGTGTGTGGCGGTGTCCTGCAACTCCATAGGCACGAAAATCGTCGTCCAGTTCGGTGAACAGGTAGCCAGCCTCCAAGCGTGACCGACCCGCTCCCGACACCCCTGACTTGCTGTCAATGACGATGCTGTCAAGGAGGATGATTTTGCGGCGCAGTAGCGGTGCTAAGGCAATCAAGGCGGAGATGGGGTAGCAGCCGGGATTTGCCACCAATCGGGCTGAGCGGATTTGTTCACGGCGAAATTCGGGGATGCCGTAAACGGCTTCCGAAAGCAGCCCTTGCGCGGTGTGGGGCTTGCGATACCATCGCTCGTAAGTTTCCGCATCTTTAAAGCGGAAATCGGCGGAAAGGTCAATAACTTTGAGCCCTCGCTCTAATAAGCGGGGCACTAACTCCATTGCCACTCCGTTGGGGACGGCGAGGAAAACCGCTTCCACGCCTTCCAAACGGCTTTCCTCGTAAGGCATACAATCAAGGTGGGTTAGTCCACGCAGGTGGGGATGGGCTTTGTGTAATGGCAATGCTTCTTCGGAAGAGAGGCGAAGGAGGGCTACCAATTCGGCGTTCGGATGCTGAAGCAGCAACCGCACCAACTCGCCACCGGTGTATCCCGTTGCGCCGATGACGGCTACCTTTACCTTTCCCGACAATGGACACACCCCCAGCAAAGTCAAGGTCGGACAAACGACCGATTACCGTTTGAACCGTTCTTTCAATCGCTCCCACCACGACGGCTCAGCGCCTTTAGGCTCTATCCCCATCGTCTTCGCCAACTCCCGCAAGAGCCGTCGCTGCTCCTCAGTCAATTCGGTGGGCACGGTGACTTGCACATGGACGAACAAATCACCCCGTCGCCCGCTCCGCAGGCTGACGAAACCTTTGCGCGGGATTTTCAACACGGTGCCTGGCTGCGTTCCGGATGGGATGGTCAATTCGGCGGTGCCATCCAGTGTAGGCACTTCCACGATATCGCCCAACGCCAACTGCGGGAAGGTCAACGGCAAGTCCATGTGGAGATGAATGCCTTCTCGTCGGAAAAGGGGATGTGGTTTGATGCGAACGGTGACATACAGGTCGCCAGGCGGTCCGCCCGCTTTGCCTGAATTGCCTTGACCTTGGATGCGCAAAGTCATCCCATCCTCAACGCCCGCCGGCAATTCCACTTCCACAGTGCGGGTAGTCTCTATGCGCCCGATTCCTTGACAGGTCTCGCAGATTTGGGCAGCCACTTGACCTAAGCCTTGACAAGTTGGGCAAGTGGTCATCGTCCGCACGAAAACGCCACCACCGTGGCGGGAATAGGTGATGCGACCGGTGCCGTGACAATCGGGGCACCGCTTGAAGCCACCCAAAGCGCCAAATCCGCCGCATTCGGGACAAGTCACTAACACTGTCGCTGTCACTTCCTTAACGCCCCCGCGAAAGGCTTCCTCCAGCGAGATTTCCAATTCCGCTTCTACATCTTCACCCCGCTCAGTGCGGGTGCGATATCTGGTGGTGCTGCCGAACCCAAAGAATTCGTCCACCATCCGCATCAGGTCGGAGAAAGGGTCAAACCCAAAACCTGTCGCTACTGGCACTTCCCCCACTGTGCCGAAAAGGTCGTATTGGCGGCGCTTCTCAGGGTCAGAGAGCACTTCGTAGGCTTCCTGAATTTCCTTAAACTTTTCCTCGGCTTCCTTGCGGTTTTCAGGATGCAAATCGGGGTGCCATTGTTTGACCAGCCGCCGGTATGCCTGCTTGATTTCCTCTTGTGTGGCATTGCGCGGGACACCCAAAATGGCGTAGTAGTCTTTGTGCCCCTGTGGCATAGCGCAGCCCTCCAATCAAGAAGCCTCCTGAGAAAAGTGTTGCTACTTCAGAAAGTTTTGCAGCAAGATACCTGCCAGCATGAGCAGAACAGGAATCGCGAAAGCGAGAAACCATCGCTCCAAACGGTGCACTTCGTTGCACAACGCCTCAATTTCCTTGCCAACACCCGCAAAGCGTTCGTCCATTTCTCGTCGCAGTCCGTCAATGAGTTGGTGCACCTCTTGCTGCAATGCTTCGTCTCGCTCCTCCATTCGCTTGAACCCTGCCTCCATTGCCTGCCGCAATGCTTCGTCTCGCTCCTCAGCTCGCTGGAAGCCCAATTCCACCTCTCGCCGCAAGTTAGCGATTTCAGTTTGCATCTCCCGCCGCAATGCTTCGTCTCGCTCCTCCATTCGCTTAAACCCTGCCTCCATTGCCTGCCGTAGTGCTTCGTCTCGCTCCTCAGCTCGCTGGAAGCCCAATTCCACCTCTCGCCGCAGGTTAGCGATTTCAGTTTGCATCTCTCGCCGTAGTGCTTCGTCTCGCTCCTCCATTCGCTTGAACCCTGCCTCCATTGCCTGCCGCAATGCTTCGTCTCGCTCCTCAGCTCGCTGGAAGCCCAATTCCACCTCTCGCCGCAAGTTAGCGATTTCAGTTTGCATCTCTCGCCGTAGTGCTTCGTCTCGCTCCTCCATTCGCTTGAACCCTGCCTCCATTGCCTGCTGCAATGCTTCGTCTCGCTCCTCAGCTCGCTGGAAGCCCAATTCCACCTCTCGCCGCAAGTTAGCGATTTCAGTTTGCATCTCTCGCCGCAGGCTGGCAATTTCTGTTTCCAACCGCTCCTTCAATCCCTCAATGCGAGCTTCCAGATAACGGACGAAGGGCGGCTGGATTTCTGCGACCATCGGCAATTGCTGCCAAAGGGCAAGCAAGAACTGCCGAACCTCCTCTTCGCTTTTCCCTAACTCCCGTGCCAGTTCGGCGATTAGACTTCGTTGGTGCATTCTGTTTCGCCTCCTACTTCAGGCGATGCCAATTGCGGGGCGGGCTTGACGACGACCCGCACTTTTGCTGGGCGAATGACTCGCTCACCCATGCGGTAACCCCGTTCTACCTCGCCCACGATAAGCCCTTCCTCCAAATCCTCCCGCTCCACCCGTTCAAAGGCTTCGTGGAAGTAGGGGTCAAACTTTTGCCCTTCGGCAGGGATGGGCTCTACCTCCAACTTGTGAAGGGCGTCGTAAAACAGCCGCACAATCAGTTCTAACCCGCGCCGATAAGCCTCTAAGTCAGCACCTTCCTTCAAAGACGCCAACGCTCGTTCCATGTTGTCCAACACGGGCAACAACGCCAAAACCGCCTCCTTCTTCCCCTCATCGTAAGCCTCCCGCCGCTCCTGCATGACGCGCTTGCGGTAGTTTTGATAATCGGCAAGCACTCGCAACCAACGGTCGCGATAATCTTCCACTTCCGCCTTTGCTTGCACCAGTTGCTCTTTGAGCTCGGCAATTTTCGCTTGCAACTTCTCCACCGTTGGGGCTGTCACTTCCGTTGATGTTGTTTCCGTCTCAGCGGTCTCGGTGGCTTCCATAAGGTGTTGCTCAGGTTCGGGCTGTTCGGGAGCCGAAGCATGTGTTGGCATGCGCTCCTCACCCATGCGCCATCACCTCGC
>Ga0210001_100026_pt1 | contig 12458 bp, 14 predicted proteins | sample Antgeofumaro1A2E_FD_188085 | JGI IMG/M metagenome (GOLD analysis project Ga0210001, IMG submission 188085) | Geothermal fumarole subsurface microbial communities from Mt. Erebus, Antarctica - 1A2E (SPAdes) (version 2) | ecosystem: Environmental > Terrestrial > Volcanic > Fumaroles | place: Mt....
CAAGGTGAAAGCATTGCGGGCACTGGATTAGCCGTTCGCTCTGACGGGCGGGAGCTTCTGTGCGCTTTCAGTGGTTGCCAAGTCGCCCGCACCGATATGCCCGTCAAGGTTGCGCCCCTTGGGCAGCGGCGTTATCGTCCCGACCTTGACCGTTGGGCACTTCTGCTTCGCAATTACGCCATTCGCTCTGAAGGGATCACTCGCATCGGCGACCGCCTCTATCGCGCTATCAAGTTGGTGCCACACCATCCGACGGCTTACGCCCGCCGCTTGCTCCTTGATCCAGAAACAGGCATGGTGGTGGGGCAAGCCGTTTTGGACAAGGATGGAACTCCTCTCAGTATGTGGGAGTGGCTGAAGGTGAAGGAAAAAGTTCCTAACCGCTTTACTCTCCCCCGCACCGATGCCATCGGGGTAGCGCCGAAAACGCTCTTTAAAGCATTGCCGCAAGGGTTCGTTGCGGAAGGGGAAGTGGAAAGCCGATGCAAGTGTTGTGATTGCGGCATGACCGCTCAGCTCATCCATTGCACAGACGGCGTGACCGAAATTTCGGTCTACTTGCTGGACGAAGCCCACAAGCATCGCGGTTGCCCCTATTGCCACATCCCTGCTGAACCGAAAGAGAGGCAACTGGGCGCGCTTGCCGTTGTGGTCGTCCCGAAACCGCACCCTGTGGCGGTGGTGGGCGAAGTCCCTTTGGAAACGGCGAGAAAGTTGGCACAGGCTATGGCGTCGGCTCCGTAACGCTCCCCTCCCGCCGCCATTCTCCTGACTTACCTCCCGTTTTGCCTTCCAATTGCACCCCCTCAATGACGATGCCTGGCTCTACACCTTTGCACATGTCGTAAACGGTCAAGGCAGCAATGGCGGCGCCTGTCAAGGCTTCCATTTCAGCGCCCGTTTGAGCAATGCATTTGACAGTGACTTCAATGCGAAGGAGACCTTCCTGCGGGCGCAAATCAAACCGAACCTCAGCATCCGTGATGGGGATGGGGTGACAAAGGGGAAGCAAGTCGGGGGTTCGTTTGACAGCAAAGTAGGCTGAAACTTGTGCCGCTGCCAACACATCCCCTTTAGGAACTCGCCCTTCCGCAATCATTTGCGCCGTTTCGGGATGCATCCGAACCGTTGCCGATGCCGTCGCCGTCCGCTCCGTCACAGGCTTTTCTGTGATGTCCACCATCCGCACCTTATGGCTCATCGGCATCACTCCCCTTGGCACTCTCCTATCGGCTGCGGGACCGCAGCCAACAAATCGGTCACCACGCTGCCACGGCTTCCCAAAGGCAAAAGGCACCCGCAAGGGAAAGGAGGGCTCGCAAAAGGCTCTCCGCCCAAGCAAACGCTAAAGCCAGCAAGGCAATTCCGAAAAGACCGCGCGCCCATCGCCCTTTGGCATCCAAGTTAGGTTTCAGCAAACCCATTCGCCATCACCGCTGCAAACTTTAGCGTCGGTGAGCGGAGATGAAAATGGCGGTCTTTGATGCCCACACGGACGCCTTGACGCAGCGGGACAATTTGAATGCGTTGACCCAGCGGCTTAGCGACGGGCATTGGGATTTGGTGCGGTTTCAGGAAGGCGGGGGCAAATGGCAAATTGCCGCCATCTTCACGCCACCGCCTTTTACAGGTGTGGAAGCGCTGCACCATGCTTTGTGGCACCTAGCTCGGGCATGGGAATGGCTGGACGAACATCGCCACCTTGTTCGCCCCATTTTGCGTAAAAGCGACCTTCCAGATGATGGACGCATTGGTATCTTGCTCTCACTGGAAGGGGCATCACCGTTAATGGGCAAGGTGGAGTTTTTGCGGCTCTTCTTTCGGCTCGGCATCCGATGCTTGACACTCACTTGGAATCACCGCAATGAGTTAGCGGACGGGGTGGGAGTCGGTGATGCAGCGGGCGGGTTGACGGATGCGGGCAAAGCCGTTGTCGCCGAGTGCGAGCGGCTGGGCATTGCTGTTGATGTCTCCCATTTGTCCGAACGCAGTTTTGGGGCGTTGATGGAAGTTGTCCGAAAGCCCGTCTTCGCCTCGCACTCTAACTTCCGCACCCTTTGCGACCATCCCCGCAACTTGACTGATGCCCAAGCGAGAGCCATCGCCTTGCGGGGCGGCGTTATTTGCCTCACCTTTGTGCCCTCTTTCGTTGGAGGCGATTTGACCATGTGGCTGCGCCATTACGAACACGGGGTTGGGATAGTTGGCGAGAAGGCATTGGGGCTGGGCTCGGATTTTGACGGGTGCACTAACCCCGTTGTCCCTGACGCTTCTGCTTTCCCGCAGTTGGCAAAGGAATTGCGGAAGGCAGGCGTCTCTTCCTCCGCCCTAAGAGCCCTCTTTCACGGCAACCTCCTCCGTTACTTCCGCCAAATCCTGCCACCGTGAGAGCACAAGTCAAATCTAAGCAGGGAGTGGGGTTAGGAACCTTTGCTTCCGGAAAGGCGCTATCATTGTGACGACTTGGGCAAATGGAGCCTACCCGTGAGCGGTGATGGATTACCGCAAGGGGGAAGGGGAATGCTAACAAAGTTTTGTCCTCGCTGCTTCGCAATGAACAAGTGGGACGCCACACAGTGTGGGCAGTGCGGTGCGCTACTGGATGAGCCTACGGGAAATGATTTTGTGGAGCGGCTTATCCATGCTCTTGACCACCCGGAACCCAACACACGGGCATTAGCAGCGCAACTGCTGGGTAAATTGGGCGATGCGCGAGGCATGCAGGCTCTTTGTGAAAAGGCGCAAACAAGTCACGACATGGCGCTGTTAGAAGCAGTGGCGGAAGCGCTAGGCAATTTCCGCTCCCCCGAGTCAGTGGCTGCCTTGACGCATTTGTTGCTTAGTTCATGGCTCCCAGTGCGTGTCAAAGCAGCTGAAGCCCTGCGACGTATCGGCACCCCTGAAGCCTTCAAGGTATTAACCGACATCGCAACTAAGGATAGCAGCATCTTAGTGCGAGAAGTTGCTAAGCAGGCAGGTGGTGAGTGAGCATGCCCCTTAACCCTGACCAAAAACGCTTCTTAGCAGCGACGCTGATAGAACTGGAAGAACATTTGCTTCGGTTTGAAACTTTGCTGCAACAGGACGAAACAGTCACGATTTTTCGCAAAATCACTAACCCCTTCCCCAAGGAGCAGCGAGCAAAACTACTGTCCCTCATCGCTGCCTTAAAAAAACTGTTGACGACCTTGCGCGATGTTTTGGGGCTACCTGTGGAAAAAGTTGACCTACAGTGGCAAATGCTCGTCACCTTGCTCCACCTTGCCGTGAACTTAACGGAGTGTGAACCGTCGCGTTTAGGAGCTTTTGGAGAGATTGAAACACCAACAGCCCAAGTGCTAACGCGTTTTCTGCGGCGATTGACAAGTCTTTTGGAACAACTGGGACAGGAAGCAAAAGGAGAGCACCGGCTATCTGGTTAAAGGTGGCTCCCCGACAAGGGCGAGCAGGTTGATTTCCAGTTCGGGGCAAATCCACCTCGTTGTCCATGAAGACCAAGCCCAAATCGCGTGTGCGAACAAACGACCAAAGGAAGGACGCCAGAAGGTAAAGGACGAAATTGTGCCAAGGGTGGGGTCGGGATACCTCAATCACCTCACCGCGCTCATACTCGTAGTAAGGCGGACCTTCAGGCAGCCCCTTGAACTCCTCCTTGGTCATCCTCAAGCGGGTCTCCAAAGCCATCGGGCTTCACCTTCTGCCTTTACCGAGTGGCTTCCACGCGGACGCCACCGTCAAAAGTGAAGCGAAGTTTGGTGGGTTTGCCTTGGGCGGCGAAATCGGCACGGATTCGTTTAACGGCTTCCACGATGACCTGCATCTTTGCCAGCGCCTCCTCTAAAGTGCGCGTCTTCAAGCCGCAATCAGGGTCAGGGAAAATTTGCTCTGGTCGGAAATAGCGAAGGGCTTGCCGGATGCGCTGCTCCACCTCCTCCACACTTTCAATCCGTCGGCTATGGACATCCACGACACCCAGCCCTACGAATTTGTCTTCGGGGTAGCCGAACTGCTCAATGAGCGGATAAAGTTTGTCGGCATTGTTGGTGAACTCTAAGTCAAACTGGTGGACGGGAAACTGTACAAGGCGTTGGTAAATGGGGCGCAAGTCACCGTAGCACATGTGGGTGATGATGAAGGCGTCCAAGCCCTTCGTCATCACTTCCATTGCCTCGTAGGCAATTTCGATATCTTCAGGGTGAGTGGGGACGGCGGGTTCGTCAATTTGGAGGAAGAGCGCTCCCGCCCTGCGCAAGTCGTGGGCTTCCTCGTTGATGGCGTGCGCCAAAGCCAACACCGCTTCCCGTCGCCCTTTTCGGTCTTTGTCGTAAGGGTCGTAGTGCTCGTCAAAACTCCAATCGTAGATGGTGTAAGCGCCCGTCAACATGCCCTTGACAGGCTTTTTCGTGAGCGATTGGGCGAACTGCCACATCTCAACGGTCATAGGGCGCGTGCGTTTGATTTCTCCCGTGATGACGGGCTTGAAGTAGTAACGGTTGCCGTAACTGCGCACCAAACCTTTGCGCCCGAACCCTTCCAATTGGTCAGCGAAAAACTCCACCATATCGCCCCTCTCCATCTCCCCATGAACCAGCAAATCCGCCCCAACTTCCTCTTGCATTGCGATGACCTCGCGGGTGGCTTGCAACTCCAACTCGTGGAGCTTAGCGTAACTGATTTCGCTGCGCCGATATTGGATGCGGGCTTGTTGCAGATAAGCAGGCTTAGGGAAACTCCCGACACTGGTGACAGGCAGAATAGGAAGTTCAACGACGCTCGCCATCTTTCCGTCCTCCTTTCGCTTCGGTTTCTACGGCGTCGTCCTTCAACTCCCCTTGCCAAAAGTTTGCCAACTCTTAAGCACCTTCGCCAATCCCTTTTTCTCTCGCCAGTTCAAATTTTGTCAATCCCTGTTCGGCGGCTTTACGCAAGTCGGCAATGGCTTCCACAAGACTTTTACCGCTGTGGAAAATGCCTGTCGCACTCACGAGGACGGAAACCCCTGCCGCCACACACTCCGCAGCCTTCTCAGCGGTAACTCCGCCATCAATCTCCAATTCCGTGTCCAATCCTTGCTCATCAATCCATGCCCGCAATGCTTTCACCTTGTCCAACACGAAGGGCAAAAACTGTTGCCCCGAAAAGCCGGGGTCAACGCTCATGACCAGCACCAAATCCAACAGTGGCAAAATGGGCTTGACCATTTCGGCAGGAGTGGCAGGGTTGAGCGCTACCCCCGCTTTCGCTCCCGCTTCCTTGATAAGGGCAACGACGCGGTGGAGGCTGTAAGTGGCTTCAGGGTGGACGCTCAAAATGTTCGCTCCCGCCTTGACAAATCTTTCCACATATCGCTCTGGCTCCAAGATCATCAGGTGGACATCAAAGGGTAACGAAGTTTCCGAGCGCAGCGCCTCAATAATGGGGAAGCCGAAAGTGATGTTGGGAGCGAAGCGTCCGTCAATGACATCAAAGTGCACCCAATCAGCCCCTGCCGCCTCTAATTCCCGAACCACTTCACCCAAGCGCCGAAAATCGGCAGAAAGGAGGGAAGGCGAAATTTTAATGGCACGGGGACGCAGCGACAATTTAGCGCTGAAAGAAGCCATTTGAGCCAAACGGTTTGCTTCAGCATTTTGGTGGCGCGGAATATACACTGCCGAAAAGCGGCGAAACTGACGGGCAAGAGCAATGGCTTCCTGATAGAGGCGGTAAAGGGCGGGCGATTTCACCCGATAGGTACCGTTGAGTTGCTGCACAACTAACTCGCTATCACTGTACAGGATGACTTCCTCTGCTCTAAGCTGCCGCGCCAACTTTAAGGCTTCAATGACGGCGTGATATTCCGCTTCGTTGTTCGTGGCGCTTTTAAGAGTGGTTTGAAGGGTTGTTACCAAATTGCCCTGCTCATCGTAGACGACCACGCCAATGCCAGCAGGACCTTGGTTGCCTTGAGACGACCCGTCCACAAAAAGTCGCAAGGTCATGGGACTTCCGCCTCCATCAGTTCCAGACGGCTCGTTCAGGCGGAATGGCTCGGCGGTAAGCCCGCTCTCGGACGAAGCGGTTCCAGTAAGCCGATTGCTGCAACCGCTTGATTTCGCGGTCAAGGATGGCAACTTCTTGCAACAGCAACTCGTTCAGGTCTTCGGCTTCCAACAAGGCTTGTTTTTCTTGGGGTGGCAAATCCAACAGGGTCGCCACCCGAAACCCTAAAGCAGCTAAGTCGGTGGGCAACATCATGTCCGCTAATGCCAACTTGTCGGCAATTTCTCGCAGTTCAATGTAGCGGTAAAGCAGAGCGGACAGGCGATTGGCAAGGTGGGTCAGTTGGGGCGTGACGGACGAGAAGCGAGTGGGGATAAGTTCCACTCGCCCTACCCAATAGGGCTCGTATTGAACCACCTCCACCAACCGAAACCGTTGCTCCCCTCGCAACACAAGGACAATTTGGTTGTCAGGCATTATGTCTGCATGAAGGATGCGTGCCAAAGTGCCTACCTCAAACACCTGCGCCTCGCGGTCAGGGGTCGGACGGCGCTTGATAAGCGATATCCCTACTTGCTTTTCCCCCTGCAAACAATCTTCCAGCAAGCGGCGGTCTCGCTCCTCAAAAATTGTCAAGGGCATTTTGGCGCCCGGAAAGAGAACGGTTTCTGCCAACAGCAAAGGCACTTCTCGTCGTAACATACTTTCTCACCTCCAAAGGCTGTATAAAGGGTGCCACCTTCTCCCCCTTTCTTCAAGGCATCAACTTCGGCGTTTGTCCTTCGCAAAATTGTTGGCGGACGAGAAAGCCTTCCCAAAGGGGTGAGGATGAATGGCGTTGGAAAGTTGGCGTCCACTGCAACATCCTGTCCAAGTCGGTCCCTACCAGGTGGACGGTTCGCAACTTTTAGTCATTGCTGGTCCGTGCGTGATTGAGAGTGCAAAGCTGTGCTTGGAGACGGCTCATGCCTTGCGGGAGATAGCGGAGCAATTAGCGTTGCCGCTCGTTTTCAAAGCCTCTTTTGACAAAGCGAACCGAACGGCTTTGGAAAGTTTTCGCGGTTTGGGACTTTACGAAGGGTTGAAAGTGTTGGCGGAAGTGAAAGAGGGGGTGGGATTGCCAGTGACAACCGATGTGCACGAAACTTGGCAAGTGAAACTGACGGCAGAAGTGGTGGACTTGGTGCAAATCCCCGCTTTTCTGTGCCGGCAAACGGATTTGCTGGTGGAAGCGGGCAAGTGGGCGAAAGCCGTCAACATCAAGAAAGGGCAATTCGCCGACGCCAACACCATGAGCCACGCCGCTAGAAAGGTGGAATCTGGTGGTTGCCGAAACATCCTGCTGACAGAACGGGGAACTTTCTTTGGCTACGGCGACTTGGTGGTGGACATGCGTAATTTGTTCTGGCTGCGTCAAAGTGGCTATCCTGTCGTTTTTGATGCCACCCACAGCGTCCAACGCCCCGGTGGGTTGGGGGCTGCCTCTGGGGGATGCAGAGAGGTCGTTCCGTTACTCTTGCGCGCGGCTGTCGCCGCAGGAGTTGATGGTGTGTTCATGGAAGTCCATCCCGACCCCGACCGTGCCCTCTCCGACGGTCCCAATATGGTGCCCTTGAAATTCGTTGGTGAGTTGTTGGCAATGGCGAAAGAGTTGCATTCCGTTATGCGGAAATTCCGACACGAAGGTGAGGCGTCAACCAATGAAGCAGAGGGCAAGGGGTAAAGAGCGCAAAGGAGAAGGGATTTTTGCCCTCCCAGCCCTGGGGACACTGGCTTTCCTGTTCCTCCTTTTGCCCCATTTGAGCGGGACGAACGATTGGCGCTTTGCTCAAATCCTCTTAGCTGCCATTTTGGCAGGGGGCTTTGGCGTTGTGGTCTGGCAGATTTGGCGGAAGAAAGGGCTAGCGTTGAGTTTTCCTGAGAGGGTGCTCTGCGCCTTCGTGGGATGGCAATGGCTTACTCTTTTGTGGTCGGTTTATCGTTGGGCAAGTTGGTTGGAAGCGAGCCGTTGGACGGCTTTCGCCGTGCTTGTCCTTGCCCTTCGCCGATTAGGGGCAGAGGACAGGCAGCGGATTTTGCTTTCCGCTGCTTTCGTTGCCTCTGCTTTCGTAACGACCGTGCAAGGCTTAGCAGATTACGCCCTCAATGCGGTAGTGGGAAACCCAGCGTGGCGGATCTTCGGTCCCTTCCTCCAACCCAACCTTTTCGGCAATTACCTGCTGCTGGCATTTTTCCTTGCCGTTTCCATTGCATTTGAACGACCGCGCAATTGGGTTTTCTTGTCGGTTTTGGGGGCGCTGATGATTTGGGTTGCTATGACTTTGACGGGCTCAAAGGGTGCGTTGCTGGCATGGTTGGCGGGAACAGCCCTTTTCAGCCTTCTCGCTGTCCGCCAACAACTGCCGACTTTTGGGCAACAGGGACGATGGATGACGATTGCACTGCTTCTGGGCACAATGGTGTTGGTCTTCCTTGCCGCTTTGGCTCTGCCGCCCCTTCGCACCCGCTTTGAAACGCTCCTTACCGCTCAAGCCCACTCGTGGATGTTCCGACTTTTCGTATGGCAGGCGACTTTGCGTGGGATGGCGGAAAGACCTTTGACAGGATTTGGGGCGGGAACTTTTGAATGGGTCTACCCGCAGTTCACCTCCGTCGGTTTCACCCGCCACGCCCACAACGGCTTCCTGCAACTTGGCATAGAGAGCGGTTTTATCGGGTTGGGTTTGCTGATTCTGTTTTTCGTCAGCCTCTTCGTGGAAGGGGCACGGGACAGGGGACACAGGGTGCAGAGCGCGGGAAAAAGGACAGGGAGTTGGGTTCGTATCGGTAGTCTTGCCGCTATCTTCGCTTTTTGTTGCCACAACTTAATGGAGACTGCGTGGATGACGAGCGCCAACTTGCTTTCCCTCGCTGCTATTTGCGGTCTCGCCATTGCAAATGGGAGCACGGAGCAAGGAGCGCAGCAAAGATGGCAGTGGCAAATTCCTGCGGCGTTGGCACTTCTTGCAGGGTTGTGGCATGCCATTTCGGTGGCGTTGGGGGCGCATTATGCTCAACGAGCACAAATGGAATTGTTGCCTTCCACGCGCCTTTACTGGCTGGAGCAAGCCAGCCTTGTAGACCCGTTAAATGCTCGCTGGAAATTAGACTGCGCCTTAATGCTGGAAGCGTGGGCGAGGGCAACAGGTGACGAACAACGGTTGCGGCAAGCCTTGCGTTTATGCGATACGGTCATTCGGCTTCAACCAACTCGGTCAGGAAATTACAAAGTGAAGGCGCGCTTGTTGCAAGCGATGGGAAACGAACAGGGCGCTGAGCGAGCGTTGCTCTGCGCGCTGCGGCTTGGTCGCACCGACACGGAAGCGATGCTTCGGTTGGGAGAATTGCTGGAGCAGCAAGGGCGCACAGCGGAAGCGATACGATGGTATCGGCGCCTTGTAGCGTTAGAACGGGGCGCTTATGGACGCTATAAGCCCGTTGAGCAGTGGCAGGACATCTTCCTCGCTGCGGGGAAGGTGCGACTTGCGAAACTACTGCTAAGGCAAGGAAAAGGAGCGCAGGCACAGCAACTGGCGCAGGAGGCGGAAACTATGTTGGAGCGCTTCCTGTCCGATTACTTGCCCATCCTGAAAGCGAGCGAGCCAGAAGTAGCAAAAAGCCAAGAAGCCTTCGTCCAATCGGTTTTGTCAGAAGCGAAAAGCCTTCATAAACGCAAAGGGGGGTGACGGAAGTGGCGCAATGGTATCGGGAGTTTTTTGACGACCTATACTTGCGGGTCTACCAACCGATGGAAGCGCCAGAACGGGTGCGGCGGGAAGTGGATTTCATCATCACGGTGTTGCAATTGAAACCTGAAGCGCGGGTTTTGGATTTGTGCTGCGGGCAAGGGCGCCACAGTTTAGAGTTGGCGCGGCGCGGGTTTCAGGTTGTCGGGGTAGACTTGTCGGAAGCGTTACTTTATGTGGCGCAGCAGCGGGCAGAGCGGGAAGGCTTGCCCCTCACCTTCCTCCACTGCGACATGCGGGAGATTGACTTCTTTGCTGAATTTGACGCCGTTATCAACATGTTCTCCTCCTTCGGCTACTTAGAGAGCGAGGCGGAAGACGAGAAAGTGCTGAGCAAAATTGCTCAAGCCCTCAAGCCGGGCGGGAAGTTGTTGCTGGATGTCGTCAATCGCGACCGGTTGGTGCGGGATTTTCAAGGGAGGGAATGGCATGCCGCTGACGAGGGGTGGTTGGTTTTGGAAGAGCGCGAGTGGGACTTATTGAGTGGGCGAGTGGAAACCCGTTGGGTGTGCGTTGCCCGCGACGGGGTTCGCTACGAGCGTCGTTCCTCCGTCCGCCTTTACACTCTTGCTGAACTGCGGGTAATGTTGGAGCGGCAGGGATTGAAAGTGGCGAAAGTGTTTGGCGATTACGATGGTCGCCCCTACTCATGGGACACACCCCGCCTCCTCCTTGTGGCACAGCGGTAAAACTTCAAACAAGCGTCAAGGGGAACTCTAAAAGGACGGTGGTGCCGCATCCCTTCTCCGACCAAATTTCCACTTTGCCTCTCAAGTCCTGCTCCACCAAATTGCGGACGATGGTGAGCCCTAAAGACGCCCTGTCCCAGCGGTGGGGGTCAAAACCTCGTCCATCGTCGGCAACAGAGAGGCGGAGGGATTTCTCCGTCCGCTCCAATTGCACGGTAATTGTTCCACTGCTTCCGGGCGGAAAAGCGTGTTCACACGCATTCCGCAGAAGTTCATGGATGGCGGCAGCGATGGCGCTGGCTTGTTGCGGGGCGAGGATAACCTCAGGACCGATGAGGGCGAAACGAAGGGCTTTCCCCTCCCTTTGGGCTTGGTCAAGGGCAACTTGCGCTAACTGCTGGATAAGTTCGCGCAAGGGAACGGCTTCCCCTCTGGCGCGCGCTAAAAGGTCGTGGACGGTGGCGAAAACCCGCACTCGCTCCGCGGCGCTCAGCAGAATGGCTTTGGCTTCGGGCGAGGCTGTTCGGGCTTGCCATCGCAGCCAACTCACCACACTTTGCAAATCATTTTTGACACGATGATGAACTTCAGAGCGCAAAAGAGCGTAGCCGCGCAGAAAGGGCGACAAAGTTTCCCAACGCCGCACTACTTTCCCAGCCCTCGTTCTCAATCCCACGAAATTTTCGCCCACAGTCAACCCATCAGGCAAATCGGGCAGGGGAGGAATTTCGCCGACTGACCATCGCAACCTCCCTTTTTCGTCCCAAATCGCCACCCCGTTTTGGCAGGACAAGACCCAGACCAAAACTTCCGAGGGTACAACACCTTCCCACGCCGCTGCGGCAATTCGTCGCACTAACGAGCGGGGGAAGGAAAGGCACTGCCACAAAGACAATGGCGCGATGTCTGTCAAGGGGATATCCAGCGTTAAGAGGAGGGGGAGAGAAGGGAGAGGGATGGCATAATGGGCGAGCGGCTCTGCCCCCCGCACTAAACCCCATTCGGCGCGGACAAATCGGCGCCGCTTAAAAGCGCGAAAGGCGAAAGGTTCTTCCTCCACTGTGCGGGTTCGTCCGATAAATCGCTCCTCCCACGCCCCTTGACGAACTGCCAACAAGGTCACGAAATTGCCCTTTTGCCAAGCCAACAATTGCCCTTCGCCTTTACCTAGAGCAGTGAGGGCTTGAAGGGCATTCCCCACCTTCGCCAAGATAGGAAGGTCAATCCCGAACTGTTGGCACAAAGTTTTGGTGGCATCCGGCACCACTCTCGCTCCCTCGCCCACAGTCGCCAAAGCCTTTCGCCAACTGAGCAGCCCTTGCTCGTTACAAGCGTTCCACTTTGACGCCTTTTTCGGCGATGGCTTGGCGTTTTCGTTCTAAGGTCTCTTCTTTGTCCCGTCGGTCGTCAATGCGGAGGGTGGTCAACAATCGCTTCGCTCCGGCGGCGAACATCGCTTCTTGCATGGCTTTGACGGCCTGCCACACCACATCCAAATCGCCTTCTGGCGTTGTGGACTGGACGACCCATGTCTTCACCGCCCAAGCCCTCAGCGGGCGCCTTCGTCCCATTGACAGGAAGGAAATCGCCCACGCTCGGTGGACGACTTTGCATGAGTTGCAAACAAAAATCCGCTCCGCTTTGCTCCAAAGTGGGCGCCCTTTGTTGCGCTATCGAGCATGGCTCACCGATACGGTCGTCGCTTTGTTGGAAGCGGAGCAAAAAGCCGCCAAGGGACAGGGGAAGGTCGTGACCTCCCCTGCCCCTCCAAAGCCTCACTGACCTTGCGGTGCAGGAGGTTTCGGAGGTTGCGGAGGCTGAGCGGGCTTTTGGGGAGTGGCGCCGGGAACACCCTGCCCGCCAGGACCGTGCATGGGAGGTTTCTCTGGACCAGGCAAAGATCTCGGTTTGGTGAGGTAGATGTAAACCCCCACAACCACAACCAGCACCACCAAGATAATCACTACCGCCAACCAGGTCGGCACTTCGCGTTGCATAACTG